>ERZ808035.128-NODE-128-length-92501-cov-30.690373_pt1 | contig 92501 bp, 69 predicted proteins | sample MGYA00380189_ERZ808035 | MGnify/ENA primary metagenome ERZ808035 (study PRJEB31490, sample SAMN06133407) | mouse gut metagenome | isolation source: M5_1 | host: mice | place: China: Chengdu | collected 2015-05 ... | reverse complement strand
AAGGCTGGTTCCACCATGCAAAATGTCCAACCCTCTATTTTCAATGTAAAATCACCATGCAAAATGTCCACGTGACCGCAATCGTCACGGCAATCGTTACGGCTTACGGGTTGTGACACAGTGCGTTACAGCAGGGAGCGTTACGGCAATCGTTACGGCAATCGTCACTGATATAAAAGATATAAAAATATAGATACCGGTCAGTTTTTCTTGTTTTTTTTGTTTTTCGGGGGGCGGCGGATTTTGAAATCACGACAAAATCCTCCCCTTGCAAGTTGTCCGCGTATGCCCCGATAAAATCCCGATTTCTTCCGAAGTTACGTTAAATCATCTTTTTTTCCTCTATTATTTTGTAATCGAACATATTATTTGTATCTTTGCCAACGAAACGGATGAAGGTGGAGGGGCGATAAAGCTCCTCTTTTTTGTTCTTAACGGTTAATCTATGATAGAAAAGAAAACGATTTGTCAGATTGTAGACGAGTGGCTGGAAGATAAGGAGTACTTTCTGGTGGAAGTGACTATCAGCCCGGACGACAAGATTGTGGTGGAGATAGACCACAAAGAGGGAGTTTGGATTGAGGACTGCGTGGAGCTGAGCCGCTACATCGAGTCGCGCCTGAGCCGCGACGAGGAGGACTATGAGCTGGAAGTAGGCTCTGCCGGCATCGGACAGCCCTTCAAGGTGCTGCAACAATACGTCAACCACATCGGCAGCGAAGTGGAAGTGCTGGCGGCGGACGGCCGCAAGCATTGCGGAGTGCTGAAGGACGCCGACGAGCGGCAGTTCACCGTCACCGTCCGGAAGAAGGTGAAGGAAGAGGGCGCCAAGCGTCCCAAGATGGTGGACGAGGATCTGACCTTTGCATACGGAGAGATAAAATATACCAAATACTTAATTAGTTTTAAATAAGACTATGGCCAAGAAAGCAGAAACTATCAGCCTGATAGATACCTTTTCGGAGTTCAAAGAACTGAAGAATATTGATAGAACCACCATGGTGAGCGTGCTCGAGGAGTCGTTCCGCAGCGTGATTGCCAAGATGTTCGGCACCGACGAGAATTACGACGTCATCGTGAATCCCGACAAGGGCGACTTCGAGATATGGCGTAACCGCGAAGTGGTGGCGGATGAAGACCTCGAGAACCCGAACTTGCAGATTTCCCTGAGCGAAGCCCGGAAAATAGACGCTTCGTACGAGGTGGGAGAGGAAGTGACGGACGAAGTGAACTTTGCGAAATTCGGCCGCCGAGCCATCCTGAACCTGCGCCAGACGCTTGCCTCCAAGATTCTGGAACTGGAGAAGGACAGCCTGTACAACAAGTATATCGACAAGGTGGGCACCATCATCAATGCCGAAGTCTACCAAATCTGGAAAAAGGAGATGCTGCTGCTCGACGACGAAGGCAACGAGTTGCTGCTGCCCAAGACCGAACAGATTCCGAGCGACTTCTATCACAAAGGCGAGACGGCACGTGCCGTGGTGGCCCGCGTGGACAATAAGAACAACAATCCGAAGATTATCCTCAGCCGTACGTCGCCCGTCTTCCTGCAGCGCCTGTTCGAGATGGAAGTGCCCGAAATCAACGACGGCCTGATTACCATCAAGAAGATTGCCCGCATCCCCGGCGAACGTGCCAAGATTGCCGTCGAGTCGTACGACGACCGCATCGACCCCGTAGGCGCCTGTGTCGGCGTCAAGGGAAGCCGCATCCATGGCATCGTCCGCGAGCTTCGCAACGAGAATATCGACGTCATCAACTATACGTCGAACATCCAGCTGTTCATACAGCGCGCCCTCAGCCCTGCCAGGATATCTTCCATCCGCCTGAACGAGGAAGAACGCAAGGCGGAAGTCTTCCTGAAACCGGAAGAGGTGTCGCTGGCCATCGGCAAGGGCGGCTTGAACATCAAGCTGGCCAGTATGCTGACAGAGTACACCATCGACGTGTTCCGCGAACTGGACGAGGCGGTAGAAGACGAGGATATCTACCTGGATGAGTTCCGCGACGAAATCGACGGCTGGGTAATCGATGCCATCAAGGCTATCGGCATTGATACCGCCAAGGCGGTGCTGAATGCCCCGCGCGAAATGTTGATTGAGAAGACCGACCTGGAAGAGGAGACGGTGGACGAGGTATTGCGCATTTTGAAATCGGAGTTTGAAGAAGAGGAGCGGTAATGTGGTAATGTGGGTAATATGCTAATGAACCAATGCAGATAGCATATCGGATGAAGTTTACACTCCTTTTTTTCAGCCAATTAGCACATTAGCATATTGGCACATTAATTCATTAAATTAGTATGACGATAAGGTTAAACAAAGTAACAAGAGATTTAAATGTAGGAATCACGACGGTAGTTGAGTTCTTGCAAAAGAAGGGGTATGCCATCGAGGCGAACCCCAATACGAAAATTACCGACGAACAGTATCAGCTGCTCGTGAAAGAGTTCAGTACAGATAAGGACCTGAAACTGAAAACGGAACGTTTCATCCAGGAACGTCAGAGTAAGGAACGTAACAAGGCGTCGGTGGCCATCGACGGCTACGACAAGGAGACGCAGGAAAAACCGAAAGCCGAGGAGGTTGTGAAGACTGTGGTTCCCGAAGATGTACGTCCGAAGTTTAAGCCTGTCGGCAAAATTGATTTGGATAAACTGAATCGCAAGCATACGGTGGAGAAAGAGAAAGAGCCGGAACCGGAAAAGACGGTGGCGCCCGAGGAAGTGAAGGCGGAAGAGCCTGCACCGGTGGTCGAGGCACCGAAACCGGAACCCGTCTCCGAGCCTGTTCCCGAACCCGCTCCCGAACCGCAGCCCGCACCCGTTCAGGAAGCGGAGTCGGCCCCTGCCGTCCAGGAAGCGGAGCCGGTGGCTGCCGTTGCCGAACAACCGCAGGCGAAGCCGGAAGAAGAACCGGCTGCCGCTGCGCCCGAAGCGCCGGTTGCAGAGAATAAGGAGGAAATATTCAAGATACACCAGCCTGCCGAGTTCGTGTCGAAGATTAACGTCATCGGGCAAATAGACCTTGCCGCGCTGAACCAGTCCACACGCCCGCGGAAGAAATCGAAAGAGGAAAGACGCAGGGAGCGCGAAGAAAAGGAGAAACAGCGCCAGGACCAGAAAAGGCAGCAGATGAAGGAAGCCATCATCAAAGAGATACGCCGCGACGACAACAAGGCGGACGACGCCAAGGATGGCAACGATGCCAACTCCAAGAAGAAGCGCGTGCGCATCAACAAGGAGAAGGTGGACATCAACAATGCATCCAACTTCCAGCGCGGCGGAAACGACCGCCAGAAGGGTGGCAGCCAGCAAGGCGGCAAGAACAAGAACAAAGACCGCTTCAAGAAACCTGTCATCAAGCAGGAAGTCAGCGAGGAGGACGTGGCAAAACAGGTGAAGGAGACATTGGCACGCCTGACCTCCAAAGGCAAGAACAAGGGAGCGAAATACCGCAAGGAGAAACGCGACATGGCGTCCAACCGTATGCAGGAGCTGGAGAACCAGGAAATGGCTGAAAGCAAGACCTTGAAGCTGACCGAGTTCGTGACCGCCAACGAGTTGGCAAGCATGATGGACATCTCCGTCACGCAGGTCATCGCTACCTGCATGAGCATCGGTATCATGGTTTCCATCAACCAGCGCCTGGACGCCGAGACCATCAACCTGGTGGCCGAGGAGTTCGGGTTCAAGACCGAATACGTCAGTGCGGAAGTGGCACAGGCCATCATCGAGGAAGAGGACGCCGAGGAAGACTTGCTGCCCCGCGCCCCGATTGTGACGGTGATGGGTCACGTAGACCACGGTAAGACCTCGTTGCTCGACTATATCCGCAAGGCGAATGTCATCGCCGGTGAGGCGGGCGGTATCACGCAGCACATCGGTGCCTACCACGTGACGCTGGAAGACGGACGTAAGATTACGTTCCTCGACACGCCGGGTCATGAGGCGTTCACCGCCATGCGTGCCCGCGGTGCCAAGGTGACGGACATCGCCATCATCATCGTGGCTGCCGACGACAACGTGATGCCGCAGACCAAGGAGGCCATCAACCACGCCATGGCCGCCGGTGTGCCTATCGTCTTTGCCATCAACAAGATTGACAAGCCGACGGCAAACCCCGATAAGATAAAAGAAGAACTGGCTTCCATGAACTTCCTCATCGAGGAGTGGGGCGGTAAGTATCAGTCGCAGGATATCTCCGCCAAGAAAGGCATCGGCGTGAGCGAACTGATGGAGAAAGTGCTGCTGGAAGCCGAAATGCTGGAGCTGAAAGCCAACCCGAACCGTCGTGCCACGGGCTCCATCATCGAGTCGTCGCTGGACAAGGGTCGTGGTTATGTGGCTACGGTATTGGTCTCCAACGGTACGCTGAAGATGGGCGACATCGTGCTTGCCGGTACAAGCTATGGTAAGGTGAAGGCCATGTTCAACGAACGCAACCAGCGCGTGAAAGAGGCGGGACCCGCAGAGCCGGTCTTGATTCTCGGCTTGAACGGTGCGCCGGCTGCCGGTGACACGTTCCACGTCATCGAGACCGAGCAGGAAGCCCGTGAAATCGCCAACAAGCGCGAACAGCTGCAACGCGAGCAGGGCTTGCGTACACAGAAGATGCTGACGCTGGACGAAGTGGGCCGCCGCCTTGCATTGGGCGACTTCCACGAACTGAACATCATCGTGAAGGGCGACGTGGACGGTTCTGTCGAGGCGTTGAGCGACTCGCTCATCAAGCTCTCTACGGAGCAGATACAGGTGAACGTCATCCACAAGGGTGTCGGCCAGATTTCCGAGTCGGACGTATCGTTGGCTGCCGCTTCGGATGCCATTATCGTCGGATTCCAGGTTCGTCCTTCGGGTTCCGCCGCCAAGCTTGCCGAGCAGGAAGGCGTGGACATCCGCAAGTACTCCGTCATCTACGACGCCATCGAAGAGGTGAAAGCCGCCATGGAAGGTATGCTGGCACCGACGCTGAAGGAACAGGTGACGGCAACCATCGAAGTGCGCGAGGTGTTCAACATCACGAAGGTAGGCCTCGTGGCGGGTGCCATGGTGAAGACCGGAAAGGTGAAACGCAGCGACAAGGCTCGTCTGATTCGCGACGGTATCGTCATCTTCACCGGAAACATCAATGCGCTGAAGCGCTTCAAGGATGACGTGAAGGAGGTAGGTACCAACTTCGAGTGCGGTATCAGCCTGACCAACTGCAACGACATCAAGGTGGGCGATGTCATAGAATCTTACGAAGAGATAGAAGTGAAGCAAACATTATAACCGGTTGGCAATTGATAGTTGGCAATCGGCAGTTGTAAATGATGGATAATTGATGGTTGATGATAGAAGGAATTGTCAATTATCAGTTATCCATTATCAATTTATGGAAGTATGGCGACTATAGACATCATCATATTGGCAGTTTTCGGCTTGGGCGCGGTTGTCGGCTTTATGAAAGGCTTCTTGAAGCAGCTGGCGTCTCTGCTGGGGCTGGTTGTGGGCTTGCTGGCGGCAAAGGCGCTGTACGCTTCTGTCGCCGAAAACGTCTTCTCCAAGGTCACCGATTCGATGACGTTGGCACAGACGCTGGCGTTCATCGCAATCTGGATAGCCGTTCCGCTGGCGTTTGCGCTGATTGCCTCGTTGCTGACCAAAGCGATGGAAGCCATTTCGCTCGGCTGGCTGAACCGTTGGCTGGGCTCCGGCCTGGGCGCGCTGAAGGCACTCTTGCTGGTGAGCCTGCTGGTCGGTGTCATCGAGTTTATCGATGCGGACAACACGCTGCTCGGTCAAACAAAGAAGGAGGAGTCGGTGTTATATTATCCGATGAAGTCGTTTGCCGGAATATTCTTTCCGACAGCCAAGCATATTACCGAACAATATATATTGAATGAATAATGCAACAAGAAGAACCCAATAAATATGTAAAGGAACTCACTCAGGAGAAGTACAAGTACGGTTTCACGACCGACGTGCACACCGACATCATCGAGCGCGGCTTGAACGAAGACATTGTGCGACTGATTTCCGAGAAGAAAGGAGAGCCCGAGTGGTTGCTGGAGTTCCGCCTGAAAGCGTACCGCCATTGGCTGACGCTGGAGATGCCCACATGGGCGCATCTTCGCATTCCCGAAATCGATTATCAGGCGATTTCATACTATGCCGACCCTACCAGGAAGAAAGAGGGACCCAAGAGCATGGATGAGGTAGACCCGGAATTGGTCAAGACCTTCAACAAGTTGGGCATTCCCTTGGAGGAGCAAATGGCACTTAGCGGCATGGCTGTGGACGCCGTGATGGACTCCGTGTCCGTCAAGACCACCTTCAAGGAGACGCTGATGGAGAAGGGGATTATCTTCTGTTCGTTCAGCGAAGCCGTGCGCGAGCATCCCGATCTGGTGCAGAAGTACCTGGGCTCGGTAGTGGGCTATCGCGACAACTTCTTCGCTGCGCTGAACTCGGCAGTCTTCTCCGACGGTTCTTTCGTCTATATCCCGAAGGGGGTGCGCTGCCCGATGGAGTTGTCCACCTACTTCCGCATCAATGCCCGCAACACCGGACAGTTTGAACGGACACTGATTGTGGCGGACGACGATTCGTACGTCTCCTACCTGGAAGGATGCACGGCGCCGATGCGCGACGAAAACCAGTTGCACGCCGCCATTGTGGAGATTGTGGTGCACGACCGGGCGGAGGTGAAGTACAGCACCGTGCAAAACTGGTATCCGGGCGATGCCGAAGGCAAGGGCGGCGTGTACAACTTCGTGACGAAGCGCGGCCATTGCAAAGGCGTGGACAGCAAACTCTCCTGGACACAGGTGGAGACCGGTTCGGCAATCACCTGGAAATACCCCTCCTGCATCCTCTCCGGCGACAACGCTACGGCGGAGTTCTACAGCGTGGCGGTGACCAACAACTACCAGCAGGCGGATACCGGGACGAAGATGATTCATCTGGGAAAGAACACACGCAGCACCATCGTCAGCAAAGGTATCTCTGCCGGACGGAGCGAGAACTCCTACCGCGGTCTGGTGCGTGTATCCCAAAAGGCGGACAACGCCCGCAACTATAGCCAGTGCGACTCCCTGCTGCTGGGCGACAAGTGCGGCGCACACACCTTTCCCTACATGGACATCCATAACGAGACGGCGGTTGTGGAGCACGAAGCCACCACCAGCAAAATCAGCGAAGACCAGATATTCTATTGCAACCAGCGGGGCATCTCTACCGAAGATGCCGTAGGGCTGATTGTGAACGGCTATGCCAAGGAAGTGCTCAACAAGCTGCCCATGGAGTTTGCCGTAGAAGCCCAAAAGCTGCTGGCCATTTCGCTCGAAGGAAGCGTGGGATAATTACTTGGAATTATAAATGATAATTATGAATTATGAATTTTGAATTATGAATTGGCTGCGCTGTTACACCGCAGGGTAATTCAAAATTCAAAATTCAAAATTCAAAATTCAAAACTAAATATCATGTTAGAGATAAAAGACCTGTATGCCAGCATCAATGGCAAAGAGATATTGAAAGGCATCAACCTCACCATCCGTGATGGCGAGGTGCACGCCCTGATGGGGCAGAACGGAGCCGGAAAGAGTACGCTGAGCAACGTGCTGGTAGGACATCCTGCCTACGAGGTGACGCGCGGCAGCGTGACCTTCAACGGCAAGGACCTGCTTGCCATGAGCCCCGAAGACCGCGCCCACGAAGGCATCTTCCTGTCGTTTCAGACACCGGTGGAGATACCGGGCGTCTCGATGGTGAACTTCATGCGTGCCGCCGTCAACGAGCAGCGCAAATACCGCCACCTGCCCGCGCTCTCCGCCAGCGAGTTCCTGAAACTGATGCGCGAGAAACGCGCCATCGTGGAACTGGACAACAAACTTGCCAACCGCAGCGTGAACGAAGGCTTCAGCGGCGGCGAGAAGAAGCGCAACGAAATCTTCCAGATGGCGATGCTGGAACCCACCTTCGCCATTCTCGACGAGACCGACTCCGGCTTGGACGTCGACGCCCTGCGCATCGTTGCCGAAGGCTTCAACAAGCTGAAGACGCCGCAGACCAGCGCGATGGTCATCACCCACTACCAACGCCTGCTCGACTACCTGAAGCCGGACATCGTCCACGTGCTGCTTGGCGGACGCATCGTGAAGACGGGCGGTCCCGACCTGGCGCAGGAAATCGAGAAGCGCGGCTTCGATTGGATAAAGAAGGAGACGGAAGATTTATGATTTCAGATTTATGATTTATAGTTATCGGATGCAGAGAAGGGCATAGCTATAAATCATAAATTATAAATCATAAATCATAAATCATACATTTGAACATGAAACCAGAACAACAATACATAGACCTTTTCTCCCAGACGGAAGCGATGATATGCCGTCACAGTGCCGAGGTGCTGAACGCCCCGCGTGCCGCCGCGTTTGCCGACTTCGAGCGGCTGGGCTTTCCCACCCCGAAGATGGAGAAATACAAATATACCGATGTCGGCAAGTTCTTCGAACCCGACTACGGGCTGAACCTGAAACGGCTGGAGATTCCCGTCAATCCCTACGAAGTCTTCAAGTGCGACGTGCCGAACATGAGCACGGCCCTCTACTTCGTGGTGAACGATGTCTTCTATAAAGTGGACAAGGAGGCAAGTATCCCCTCTCCTTCCAAGCTTCCCGAAGGCGTTATCTTCGGAAGTTTGAAAGACTTGTCGGGGCAATATCCCGATTTGGTGCGGAGATATTACGGCAAGCTGGCAGATACCTCCAAAGACGGGCTGACCGCCTTCAACACCGCCTTTGCGCAAGACGGCGTATTGCTCTACGTGCCGAAGAACGTGGTGGTGGAGAAACCCATCCAGCTGGTGAACATCCTGCGCGGCGACGTCAGCTTCATGGTGAACCGCCGCGTGCTCATCATCCTCGAAGAGGGCGCGCAAGTCCGGCTGCTGGCGTGCGACCATGCGATGGACAGCGTGAACTTCCTTGCCACCCAAGTGGTGGAAGTATTCGTCGGCGAGAACGCTCTCTTCGACTTCTACGAACTGGAAGAGACGCACACCAGCACCGTCCGCATCAGCAACCTGTACGTCCGGCAAGAGGCGAACAGCAACGTCCTGCTGAACGGCATGACCCTGAACAACGGCACTACCCGCAACACGACGGAAGTGACCCTTGCCGGCGAAGGAGCCGAACTGAACCTGTGCGGCATGGCCATTGCCGATAAGAACCAGCACGTGGACAACCACACCGTCATCGACCATGCCGTGCCCCGCTGCACCAGCAACGAACTCTTCAAATACGTGCTCGACGACCATGCCGTCGGTGCCTTTGCCGGACTGGTGCTGGTGCGCCCCGATGCGCAGCACACCGCTTCGCAACAGACCAACCGCAACCTCTGCGCCACGCGCGAAGCCCGTATGTACACCCAGCCGCAGCTGGAGATTTACGCCGACGACGTGAAGTGCAGCCACGGTGCCACGGTAGGCCAGCTCGATGAAAGCGCCCTCTTCTATATGCAGCAGCGCGGCATTTCCAAGCGCGAAGCCCGCCTGCTGCTGATGTTCGCCTTCGTCAACGAAGTCATCGACACCATCCGCCTGGACGCCCTGAAGGACCGCCTGCACCTGTTGGTGGAGAAGCGCTTCCGGGGCGAACTGAACAAGTGCAAGGGGTGTGCGATATGTAAGTGAGGTTATAAATAATATGTTAGAATAATAACTCTCTATTTTTTCTTTCGTATATTTGTTGCAAATAGAAGTATATGCCGATTATTACTCGAAAAATAGAACTTTGCATTGATAGGGAAGGAATTACTGATGATGAATATAAAACTCATTGGCAATTCCTTCGTCAGATAGATGATAATCTCTATTTGGTTGCCAATAGAATATCTTCGCATTATTTCTGGACAGATGAGTTCGAGAATCGAATGCGGATGCAGATGCCTGAATATTATAAGGCCAGCAAGGATATTCGGAAGTTGGCAAAGAAGAAAATGTCAGAAGAGGAAAAGGAATCTTTTGAGCAATTAAAGGAGCAACTGGAAAGATTGGAGGATGTTATCAGGCAAAAGAAAGAAGATTTCCTGTGTGGCACTAGCGTAAGGACTTCTATCTACCGGTTGGTTTCAGAGGAATATAGTAATCTTATACCAACGGATATCTTGACAAATCTATTGCAGAAAATTGCCGATTCATATAAGGAGGCTTCTCAAGACATTCGGAAAGGGAATAGAACTTTGAGCAATTATAGAAAAGGTATGCCCGTTCCGTTCTCTTTTCCGAAAGACAAGAATCCTTTCATTATACGGGATGAAGGAGAGAATGCGGATATTCTTTTTAAGTGGTTTGAGAAAAGATGCGGGATATGCTTTAAGATGTGTTTTGGCAAAGACAGAAGTAATAATCGAGAAATTGTAAAGCGTTTGATTGCTGATTTTAATAAAAACGATGGATATAAACTTAATAATTCTTCTATACAGTTAGTGAATAAGAATGGAAAGACTAAGATTTTTCTGTTGTTGTCGCTGACTATACCCGTACAGAAACGTACATTGGATAAAGAATTGGTGCTTGGCGTGGATTTAGGTATTAAATATCCTCTTTATTTAGCAACGAATGGCACTGCTTATATAAAGAGGTATATTGGAGATAGTGATAGCTTTCTGAACGAACGATTGGTTTTCCAACGAAGATACAAAGAGTTGCAACGCAATTTGCAATGCACAACTGGTGGCAAAGGGCGTGGAAAGAAATTGCAGGCTTTGGAGCTGTTGCGGGATAAGGAGAGAAATTGGGTGAAGACCAAGAACCATGTATTTAGCCGTGAAGTGATAAAGTTTGCATTAAAGATAGGAGCAGGTACCATTCATTTGGAAAAGCTGACAGGCATCGGTCGAGATAACGATGGCGGTGTTTGCGATGATAGGAAGTTTATTTTGCGTAATTGGTCTTACTTTGAGTTGCAGACAATGATAAAATATAAAGCTAAAATGGAAGGCATTGAAGTGAGATTCGTTAGTCCTGCATATACAAGTCAAATATGTTGTAATTGTGGAGAAAGGGGGGAGAGAAAGGAACAAGCTGTTTTTCGTTGCATGAATCCCGAATGTTCTGAGTATGGTAAAGAGATAAATGCTGATTATAATGCAGCAAGAAATATTGCGTTAAGTAAAGATGTTGTAGCAGATTAGGATTATTCCTAAGGGGGCTGTTGGAGTCTGCTAAAAAGCCCTTATCCTGAGGAATTTTGTTCACTCGGGAAATACTCCAAATGATTCATGTATAGCATGATGAACGTTTTGCGTTGGTTGTGCTATTAATTTGGAAGGTATATCCAACACCTGATTGTTTATAGACATTATAAATGGGTTGGTTGTGCTATTAATTTGGAAGGTATATCCAACTACTCAATCAGACTTACAACGTGAACGGCAGTTGGTTGTGCTATTGATTTGGGAAGTATATCTAATGTTAAGGTTTAAGTTATTTATAATCTGTTTGTTGGCTGTACTATTAATTAGGAAAGTATATCTAACTTATCAATATATTTATTATAGTAGAAATTGATACAAATGTATGATTTGTAATTTAAATATTTGATTTTGTGCTTATACTATAAAATATATTTATTAGGAATAGAAAAATATGGAAAATATTGATTTAGGCGAATTAATTATCTTTGTAGCATTCAGTATGGTGTGTCTGCTTTCTATTGGTCTGATATTGTCGGAGGTAAACGGCTTTTTGAACCGAAGGACGCTAAATGTCCCAAAGCAGTACGTTGATTCTGGAGACGCAGAGAAAACCGCCAAAGAGATTGCGCATTTCCTGAATGAGCGCAGTTTCTTATGTCGCCGATTCTTCAACAGCGAGCGGCACGGATTCAACAAGAAAGACCGACAAACAATCCCAATCATATTGAGCGGCCTATGTTATGAAAACGTGCAACTCGTCCGGCTCATACATAGCTTAGGCTGTGAGATTGTCATCCGGCAGGTAGGTGACGGAAACCTTGATGTGGAGAACCCGGAAAACACGCCGGAAGTGTATGCCGACAAAGTGTTTGCCATGCGCAAGCGAGCAAACAAGCTGTTCGGCATCCCCTTTACCTTCGACCGGGAAGGTTTCCGTCTCTACCTGAGAAATTCGGACAGAAATTGTACGACCGGAGTATGAACCTCCCGCATCGGCTTTGCCACCGGTGTGGGAACAAAACGAAAATTATTTGGTTGTGCTATTAATTTGGAAGGTATATCTAAGTGATAATAAAAAGAACCGTTATGATTGACAAACTATACCAAGAATGGCTCTCTTTGCAGCCTTTGAAAGAGGAGTACCGACACCGTCTTGACCAGAAGTTTATGTTGGAGTTCAATTACAACTCCAATCATATAGAAGGTAATACGCTTACTTATGGTCAGACGGAATTGCTGTTGATGTTTGGCAAGGTGGTGGAAGAAGCCAAGATGAAGGATCTGGAAGAGATGAAGGCGCACAATGTGGCGTTGAAAATGATTCAGACGGAGGCTTCGGACAGGCAGAAACCGCTGACGGAGAGTTTCATTCGGACGTTGCACAAAACGCTGTTGCGAGAAGACTATGATGTGTACCGAAAATCAGCGGATGGAATGTCGAATTCATATACGGTACACGCGGGATGTTACAAGACACGCCCCAATTCTGTTATAACGGTTACAGGAGAACGGTTTGAATACGCCTCTCCGGAAGAGACCCCTGCATTGATGAACGATTTGGTGGCGTGGTACAATCAGGCTGTAAGCGATGGAGTGCTTTCGCCGATTGAATTGGCTACCGTGTTCCATTACCGCTATATCCGTATCCATCCTTTCGAAGACGGCAACGGGCGTATTGCACGTTTGCTGGTGAACTATATCCTTTTCCGATATGATTATCCCATGGTGATAGTTCGAAGCAAGGATAAGGAGCGTTATCTCTCCGCCTTGAACAGGTGTGATGTTGCAGTCGGTCCTGTACCTTCTGCAGGGGCACACGCCGGACTTTCCAAATTGACTCCGTTTGTCGATTACATGAGCGGTTGTCTGGAGCAATCTTTGCGGCTTTGCATCAAAGCCGCCAAAGGAGAGGATATTGAGGAAGAGGATGATTTTGAGAAAAAAGTCAAAGTTCTGGAAAGACAAAGGCAGAGTCTGCATCCCGTCAAACTGAATCGTGACGAATGGGACAGGTTGCAAAGCCGATTCAACGAGTTGGCAATTCTGATAAAAGAGAAAATAAGCAGCCTGAATAAATTTTATCACAATGTGGATTGCGGCTTGTTTGTCTCTTCCGAAGTGAATGATTCGGAGGTTCCTTACAAGAAGGCACAGATTGTTTGTGCCTGCTATCATCCGAATGAGAATCTTCTGCCGCACGATTCAAGGTTGCAGTATGAGATAACTGTCCTGTTCAATGAATCTTCATACGATATTCCCTTGTTGGAGAAAACATATCAATATGGAACGGATGTGACGCAGAAAGACCAAGATACAATCATTCGCAGGGTTCGTGAAGCTTTGCTGAAACAATTGGAAGATATCACGAAAACAAATAATTAAACATTAAGATATAGTCTATGTATAATCTACAGAACATAAGGGCCGACTTCCCCATCCTCTCCCGCGAAGTCTACGGTAAGCCCCTCATCTACTTCGACAACGGGGCGACTACCCAGAAACCCCGTTGCGTGGTCGATGCCATTACGGACGAATACTATTCGGTGAACGCCAACGTGCATCGCGGCGTGCACTTCCTGTCGCAGCAGGCCACGGAGCTGCACGAAGCCTCGCGTGAGACCGTGCGCCGCTTCATCAACGCCCGCAGCACCAACGAAATCATCTTCACACGGGGAACGACGGAGAGCATCAACCTGCTTGCCAGCAGCTTCGGCGAGGAGTTCATGCAGGAGGGCGACGAGGTGATTCTTTCCGTCATGGAGCACCACAGCAACATCGTGCCTTGGCAACTGCTTGCCGCCAAACGGGGCATCGCCCTCAAGGTCATCCCGATGAACGACCGCGGCGAACTGCTGACGGACGAATACCGCAAGCTCTTTTCCGAGCGCACGAAGATAGTCAGCGTGGCACACGTTTCCAATGTGCTGGGCACGGTCAATCCCGTCAAGGAGATGATAGCCTTTGCCCACGAGCAGGGTGTCCCTGTGTTGGTGGACGGCGCACAGTCCATCCCGCATATGCCGGTGGACGTGCAGGAGCTGGACGCCGACTTCTACGTCTTCTCGGGGCATAAGATCTACGGACCCACCGGCGTGGGCGTGCTCTACGGCAAGGAAGAGTGGCTCGACAAACTGCCCCCCTATCAAGGCGGCGGCGAAATGATACAGCACGTGTCGTTCGAGCGGACCACCTTCAACGAACTGCCTTTCAAGTTCGAGGCGGGAACCCCCGACTACATCGGCACCACCGGACTTGCCCGTGCGCTGGACTACGTTTCCGCCATCGGCATGGACCGCATCGCCGCCTACGAACACGAGCTGACCCGCTATGCCACGGCGCGCCTGAAGGAGATTCCCCGTATGCGCATCTTCGGCGAGGCGGAAGAGAAGGGGAGCGTCATTTCGTTCCTCGTGGGCGACATCCACCACTTCGACATGGGCACGCTGCTCGACCGTCTCGGCATCGCCGTGCGCACGGGACACCACTGCGCGCAGCCGCTGATGCAGCGTCTCGGCATCGAAGGCACGGTGCGCGCTTCCTTCGGGTTGTACAACACGAAAGAGGAGGTGGACGCACTGGTGGCAGGCGTCAATCGGGTGCGGCAAATGTTTTAAGAAAAGTAAGATTCCGAAGCATCCCCAGCAGAAGTACAAGGTGAAACTGTAAGAAAATACCCGCTTCCTGCAACCTTTCCTCCCTCTGTTGCGTCTGATAATATGCAAATAACTTTAAAACAATAAGATTATGTTAGTGACAACAACTCCGACTATCGAGGGTGGACGCATCACCCGTTATTATGGCATTGTCAGTGGCGAGACAATCATCGGTGCCAATGTGTTTCGTGATTTCTTTGCCAGCATCCGTGACGTGGTGGGCGGACGAAGCAGCTCTTACGAAGAAGTGCTTCGCGAAGCCAAAGAGACCGCGCTGCGCGAAATGCAGGAAAATGCCCGTGCCATGGGAGCGAATGCGGTGATTGGCGTCGACCTCGATTACGAAACGGTGGGCGGCAGCGGCAGTATGCTGATGGTGACCGCTTGCGGTACAGCGGTGACGGTGGAGTAGGGGCAGCGCTATATCGAACAGAACAGCGTCACCAGGAACGGCACGCTGAAATCCACCACGAAGCCGTGGAAGATGGAGACCACGACAAACTGCTGCCCTGACGTACGGGTAATGATGGGGAGTGTGGTGTCCATGGTGGTAGCACCGCCTGCGGCGATGGGCGCCAGGTTGCCGAACCAGCGCACCAGCAGCGGGGCGGCGAGCAGGGTCAGCAGTTCGCGGCTGATGTTGGCAAGCAGGGCGATGGTGCCCAGCTCCGCTCCCTTGTATTCGGTGATGAAGATGCTGGAGAGCGAGTAGTAGCCGAATCCGGAACCCACCGCCAGGCACTCCGCCAGTGAACGGTGGGCGAGGAGAAGGCTGACGGCAGCCGAGCCTGCCAGCGTGCCCAGTATCGTCATGACGGGCAGGAACACCAGCCGCGGATTGAGCGAACGGAAGTTCTTCAGGGTCTGCGGGTCGTTGCCCACGCCCAGCCCCACGCAGAACATCAGCGCGCAAAGGGCGTAGAAGCTGACCCTGCTCTCCAGGATGAAGTCGGCGGGCAGCAGGCGGAACACCCCGCAAAGCGTGCCCAGCACGAAGAAACCTACGATGACAAGACTTCCCTTCATGCGTTGCCTCCTTCCTTCTTGTACAAGGCTCTCCACAAAGCCCAGGCGGCGACGACGCTTCCCAAAGTGCCGCCCACGGTGAGCACGATGGCTTCGAGCCCGATGGTGTGCAGGCCTTTGATGATTTGTTCGTTTCCGCCCACTTCGATGCCGAGGATGAAGAGCAGCACCCAGATGAGCACGGTGATTAGCGTGTGGATTCCGTGTAAATCGCGTTTCCGTAAGAGATAGCCCGACAGCATTCCTGTGAGCATCAGTCCGATGATTGTAAACATTTCCGTTGCCGTTTTGATTCGCCTGCAAAGATAAAACTTTCCGAAGTAAATCAAGAAGAAGTGTTCTACTCTTCTTCTCGACATATGCCTTGTTGATGATGGGGATGGCAAGTTCCGGATGCTCCTTGTCCCATCTATAGATGGCTCGTAAGCGGCATATAGATGGCTCGTGAACGGCATATAGACGGCTTGCGAGCGGCATATAGACGGCTCACGTGGGATATATAGATGGCTCACGTGGGATATATAGATGGCTCGGGCGGGGGAGAAACCATGTGCGGGTATAAATGTAACATTAAAGCCCGAAAATGTAACATTTGGTACACATAGCATAGAATAGCATAGCATAGAATAGAATACCTCCTCCTCAATAGTTCCCCCGAAAACGGGGGCACTGGGGAGGACGCGGACCGGAAGTCCGCGGAGGAGATTGGATTTTGGCTTCGGAGCGGGTGGCGCGGCATACGCTTTCCGGTCGGCAGTTTCTGCTGCGTGAATGGATTTGTGAATAAAAACGCCCGTTTTCATTTGCGTGGTTCTGTAAGCGGGATTATCTTTGCGGCGTGGTATTAATGGTTTGTTTACAAAAAGATTTATTTTTGCGCTAACGTAGTGAATGTATGCTTTTGCCCTATTTGAATAAAGACCTGATGGAAGCCGGTTGCGACGAGGCGGGACGCGGCTGTCTGGCGGGTGCCGTCTATGCCGCCGCCGTCATCCTGCCCAAGGATTTCAGGAACGACCTGCTGAACGACTCCAAGCAGCTCTCCGAGAAGCAGCGCTACGCCCTGCGCGAGGTCATCGAGCACGAAGCGCTGGCGTGGGCGGTGGGTGTGGTGTCGCCCGCCGAGATTGACGAGATAAACATCCTGAACGCCTCGTTCCTTGCCATGCACCGTGCGGTGGACCGGCTGCGCCTGCGCCCGCAGCACCTGCTTGTCGACGGCAACCGCTTCAAGCCCTATCCGGACATCCCGCACACCACCATCGTGAAGGGCGATGGCAAATACCTCTCCATCGCGGCGGCGTCCATCCTCGCCAAGACCTACCGCGACGACTACATGAACCGCCTGCACGAAGAGTTCCCCTGGTACGACTGGAACCGCAACAAGGGCTATCCCACCAAGAATCACCGTGCCGCCATCGCCGAACGGGGCACGACTCCCTACCATCGCCTGACGTTCAACCTGCTGGGCGACGGGCAGTTGGAATTGGATTTCGGATGATGCAGGGCGTGCGGCCTGCGCGGGTTAAAGGCGTGTGTGCTTTTCGAGCAGTTCAATTCTTTTTTCCAGCATATCAATCAGCCTGCTGTTGGCTTTGATGAGTTCGCGGAGGTCTTCCGGGTTTCCCAGGTTGCAGTTTTCGTTGTGCTGTGTGTATCCGATGATGCCCTGGCAGTTGTTGAAGCTGGCGCTTCCGTCAATTTTGTGGAAAAGTTCCGAAGCGGACATATTCAGTATTTCCGCAATTTTGTTCAACCTCGTCAGTGTCAGGTCTGTCTCTCCGTATTCTATTTTGCAATAGGCACTTGTCGACAAGTTGAGCTTTTCTCCCATCTCTTCCTGGGTTAAATCTTTTTCAATGCGGAGCAGTTGCAGGCGTTGTCCTACTATTTTCTTCAGATCAGTTTCCATAAGTCGTAAAAATTAGGAGAGTTACTCGTTTTTTATCGGGCAAATGTAACAAATATAGTGGATATAACCAATGTTAATACGTGCTTATCTTTGCAAACAAAGGAAAACCTATCGTTTCGTATCGGTATGGTGACCGTTCCTGGAAAGGGATAGATTTTTTAAAATTATAAACCGGAGACATTTTGTCTCGTATTAATCCTTACACATTATGAAGAAGTATTTATTGGTTTTATTGAGTTTGTTTGTTGTTACTGCTACTACTTATGCCCAAGAGTTGACGGAAAAGGAGAAGGCAAAACAAGCGAAAGAGGCGAAAAAGCAGGCAAAAGAGAATGCCAAGAAGGAGGCCAAGTTGCAGAAAGCGGCTAAGAAGGATGTTAAGATTACCAATCTGCGTGCGGAGTACGAGAAGTTCCTGGCAGAGTGGACTCCTATCGAAGCCAACGTAGGTATTGCGGAGGTTGACGGATTTTTCACACATACGAACGAGCTGTTCGTTTTATTGAAACAGGTAGAAGAGGATATCGCTTTCATAGAGATGGTGCCCGAACCGTACTTTGATGAAGAAATGGGAGTGACGGACACAATCTGGAATGCCAGAAACAAGCGGACAAACGAGCCCATTGCCAAGAATGATGCGCTGAAAGCATACAGTGTAGCCGCCTTGAGGCTGACGGAGGCTGCTACCCGTGGAGTCTCTCTTACCACTGAAAGTGTATCGGCATTGGCTGCCTTGACTTCGGACCCGATGAAGGCTTTGACTGTCGGAAAGAAAGTGAAGCAGGCAACGAAAACCATCAAGATGTCGGTGAATGTAATCCCGTTGATTCAGCGTAATATCAAAGAGAACTCGGAAAAGCTGAAGTATAAGAAAGCCAACGAGGGTAAGGAGGCTAAAGAAGAATAGTTGCAGGTGGAAAACAAGATTATGAGAAAGATATCTTTATTGTTTGTAATGTTAACTCTTGCTTTGGGTGCTTTTGCCCAAAGCAAGAGTAAGAGTGCTATGACTTTGCGTCTTGTTGATATAAAAGTTACGGATGGGACTTTGGTGAATATCGCAAAGGAACAGGAGGCAAGGGGGAATACCAAGCCTATGGATATGATTCGTATCTACGAGGGGAACGTACGCGCAAAGTTGGATGAGGTGGCAAAAGCAAGCGGGCGTTTTGAGATATCCGATGAAAACACGCTGAATGCTCTTACACGGGATGCGGAAGCCAGCTTGTTCATGAAGATGTCTAAGGCCGAGAAGATAGACTATGTGTCTTCCAAACAAAACGACTACACGCTGTCTTGCGATATAAACAGTTGCCAGTTCACCCGTAAGGCGGGCGGGGCAGGCTATTCTTGCGTGCTTCGTCTGAAGATAAGCATCAGCAATGCACGCGATTCTACGGCGGCGGCATTGATTTCGCGCGAGTTTATTAGCGATATCAAGAAAACGGCCATCCGTCCCAGCCGGGATGCCGCTTGTCAGGAAGCATTGGCTACGTTGACGGAACCTTTGACGGATTTCTTCCTGAACAATATCCCGGTATACGGGCTCCTTGGCTACGAAGGCAATGAATATGTCATTACTTGCGGTGAGAACCTGAATATAAAGAAAGGAGACCAGTTTCAGGTTTCTCTGGTGAAATATAATGGAGGAGAACGGCAGAGCGAGGTGGTAGGCACGGTAAAGGTGCAAGATTTGCGGGCCGCTACTTCTGTGATTTCCTTCTCCGAAGGCAAGAATCGTATAATAGAATTGATTCCTACATTGGATGCCAGCAGCTTCCTGCAATGTAGGTTGTTACTCTTAAAATCTCATTGATAAATGAAGCGGATATTGATTTTTTCTTTTTTCTGTTCACTGTGTTTCACGGCGTCTTTTGCTCAGAAAGTAAAACCGGTGAATTATGGCGGCTCGGTAAACCTGATGGAAGTAAAAGGACGTGGAGGGGATGCCGCTGTAGTGCTTCGCACGTTAGGCTATGGCAAGAATGATGCTTTGGCGCAGGAAGATGCGGAGGTGCGGGTCATCCGTGCTTTGTTGTATTCGGGCTTTTCCAAAGATTATCCGGCTGTGATTTCGATGACGGAGTCGGAAGCAGAAGCGAAAAGCCAGGGCAAGCTGCTTGCTTTCTTTGAAAACAAAGAGTATAAGGATTGTATAAGTTCGGTCAAACCTATGGGGAAACTGGATAAAGTGAAAGGTGAAAAAGTAAAGAAGAAACCTTTCGATATTACAGTCAGTTACTACGTTCTGAAGAACAAGATAGCAAACATGAATTTTGATTCGTTTGGGTTTTGAATAATATAAGATGATTATGAGAATATTTCTTTTCTTTTTGTTTCTGCCTTTTTATCTGTTTGCCCAGAACGGCCAGGCAAGGCAACCCAACGTGATAGTGGTTCCGTTTGTAGAGCTGGGTGATGGCGAGAATGAACGGATAAAAGATGCGGTTCTGAATGACGAAGCTATCCCATTGGCTCTGTCCAAGATAAAAGAGGAGTTCAATCTGCGGAATTTCAAGACGATTGATTTTATGACGGAGTTCCAAAGAGTGCAGAACCGTGCTTATGCAGCTTCGGCATTGAATGCCAAATCTACCGGACTGCAGGCATATGTGGACGGCGCGCGGGCAGATATATATGTGACGGTGAAAATAACCAAGGAAGATTTTGGCGGAGGGGCTTCCAATGTCACTCTCCTGTTGGAGGCCAAAGAGCGTGAAACGGGTTTCTCGTTGGCAAATGCCAGTATCGTGAGCGACCGTTTCCGGGCGTCCAAGAAGGAGCTGACGGAATATGCGTTGGAGGGCATCTCGGAGAATTTCTTCAACCAGCTGAAGCAGGCTTTTCGCGATATGGTCACCAATGGACGGGAAGTGAACATAACCTTCAACGTTGACGAGAACTGTGAATTTGATATGGAAAACGATGTTGTCGGTAGCAGAGACATGACTTTGAGTGATGAACTTGACGAGTGGGTGCTTGCAAATGCTTTCAAGGGAAATGGTGAAATACGTTCGGGAGGCAATGGCTTGAATGTCTATATGCGTGTACCGGTATATGACCCTGATACGGGAAGGCCGCGTTCCATAAAATCGGAAACGGGCAAGTTGAGGAGGTTCGCGCTGGGATTGTTGAAAGACAAAGGTTATACGGTCAGCGAGAAAGCGGCTTCCGGACAGTACATACAACTGCTGATTCAGAATCCCAAAGAATAATATCAGGTTAAGTCTCCGGTAGCTATTTATGAAGAAGATGTGCGACCGGATGCCTGCCTTTTAATAACTAATGAGTATGAATAGATTTTTTTTCCTATTGGTGACAGCCTTTTACGTCGTTCGGCTTTCGGGGCAGACTATTGATTTCTCTGTACAGCCGTTGGCCGGGGAGTGTGGATTGCCCGCTGCGTCGCAAGAAATGCTTCTGAACAAATTAAGGCAGATTATTACCCGTAATAGCGCGGGGGCGGCAAATGACTATAATGTTTTTGTCATAGAGCCTACGGTGACGATTATCGGCAAGCAGTCTACTTCGGGATTGATGCGCAATACGACCCTTGTAAAGGGAGAGCTGACGTTGGTCGCTAAGAATAAGGCAGATGGCAGTATGTATCATAGTGTCGTCGTGGCTGTGTCCGGACAGGCGGCAGAAGGTGCCGACCCTTATAAAGCTATGATTTCCGCCATTCGGGTCACCGATCCGGTGTATACCCGTTTTATTCGTATAGCCCGTCAGAAGATACAGGATTATTATGCAGCTAATTGTGCTGCAATTCTTCGGAAAGCGCAAGAACTCTACAGGCTGAAAAGTTATCAGGAAGCATTGAGCTATCTTTCTGCTGTCTCAGAGAGTGTCCCTTGCTATGAGCAGGTTTCCGTACTTCAGGCGGAACTGTCGCAATTTGTTTCAGATGCAGAGCCTGATACGGTAGTTATCCGGAAAGTAATAGAAAAGACCGAATGTCCTTGACAACTTCCCCCGGTCTCTCTTATGTAGAAAAAGACAAAATACGTATGAAACGATTGATATGGATAGTTTCCGTCATGCTGTTGGTGGCGGATGTTGCCGCCCAGACAAAAGTGGTGGAAAGGAGTGCGAAGAGAATGCCGGATTGGTTGAATACGGCTGTAGAAGATTATTTGGTCGTATCGGTTACGGCAAGTTCGTTGGCAGATGGACAAATGAAAGTGCTGGCTGAGATAACCAACCGCATCATCCAGTCGGTGGCCAGCAACGTGACGGTGTCCAAGAAGAATACTCTTTCGGAAGTTAATGCGAATGGAAACATCGAATCTTCGGATGCCTTTGTGCAGGTATCCAAGATGAAATCCGCAAATCTGCCTTTCCTGAAAGGGATTTCCCTCTCTAATGTTGAGGAAATCTATTGGGAAAAGGTTCAGGATAGAAACACAAAGAAAGAGCATTATAATTATTCAGTGAAGTATCCTTTCTCGCGGTTGGAGCAAAAAAGACTGATGGCGGAGTTTGAGGCTTTGGATGCTGAAAAGATGGAGCAGTACAAGGCACTGGAGCAGAAGATAAGAACGATAGAATCTGTCGATGAGATAAACCGGTCCATAGCAGAACTGAACGTATTGTCCGGATATTTTTTTGATGACGTACGTCTGAGCCAGGTGAAAGGTCTGATAGAACGTTATAAGCAGTTATACGATGCCCTTTCGCTGACAGGCACCTTCCTTGAGGAGGGAAAGTATCAGTGCCAGGTTTTGTTGGATGGCAATCCCATAAGGGTGGCAACGAAACCGAGAGTCACATCGAACTGCGCCGGTCAAATCAATGTCAAGCCTGTTGACGGGGTGTTCGTCATTTCATATACTGCGGAAGATTGCCTGCCCGAAGAAGAGAATTTCCTGAATATCTCGTTGACGGTTGGCGGAAAGCGTATACAGCACAAGGTTTTTCTGGGTGAGGCGGAAACGGGAAATAGGGCTTTTTCCGTTGTGCCGGAAGGGAAACTGATTCTGACGGCTGATTCTGTGTCGGATAGGAAAATATTTAATATCAATATCCGTTTGACGTTGAACAACAGGAGCGGTACCCCTTTTGGATTGAAAGCATTGGAACTTCATGTCCCTGAAATATCCGCTCCTATTGTATTCGATGATATTAACGGGGTGTATAAAACGAAAGGCATCATACAAATCAAGGCTTTGGCGGAAGGCGAGTTTACAGTGGGAGAGAAGAAAAAATCAGCGTTCTCCTTTGTACAGGGTGCTGTGACTTTCGTCAATCCGCAAACCGGTGGCGTAGAGCGTTCTCAATTATCGCTTCCTTATATTACAAACTGGGAATGAGTATATTATTAACCATTAAAATAAAATGATTATGAGAAGAGGCTTTGCATTTTTTGCGTTTTTCTGTGCTATATTGTTCGGATGTGCAGGAACAGTCTGTGCGCAGTCTAAGGCATTGAAGAAGGATGTTAAGAAAAGAGTGAAAGAGTTGGCTAAGGAAGGTTGGAAACCATTGGCAAGTTCCTCCACACTGGAATATGCTTTTACTAACTACCGTACTTATCTGGAAGAAGATCCGGAAAACCGCATTGAGTTGGTTGGCATTGCCATTGGGAAGAATGTAAAGATTGGCAGGGAGAATGCCATAATGAACGGCATAACCAGCTATGCTTCCAGAGCAAAAGCGCAGGTCGTAGGTAAGATGAAAGGATTGATGTCTTCCGAGGCGTCTTCTACTTCGGAAGAAGAGATTGACAAATTTGGCGCAGCCTATGAGTCGGGTGTGAACACGAAGATTTCCGGTCTTGTGAAGCAGCATTTGGTATTGGTGAAAGAGAACAAGGATGGCAGCAAGGAATTCAATGTGTATATGTCTATTGATGAGGCGAAAGCAAAGAAGGCAAGAGAAGAGGCTGCATTGGCGGCCAAGAAACAGGCTGCTTTAGGGATTCTTTCCCAGCAAGTGGAAGACTTTATAGGCGAACCGGTAGAGGCTGACTAAACTATGCAGTTTTTATAAAGGTTGTTCCTGTGGCAGATTGCGCAGGGACAACCTTTTTCACTTTTTTAAAATAATGCGACCATGAAGAAAACAATGTTTTTTATTGCAGGGCTTCTTTGGGCTTTTGTGGGGATGGCTCAGGAGAATAAAGGCGGCTCCGGTTTTATGAAAGAAGAACTGGAGGACTTCGATAAATTTATAGATGATGCAGATAAAGACTTCATCAACTTCATGCGTGAGCCTTGGAAAGAATTTCAAGCAGAGAAGCCTGTCTTGAAGCGGGTGCGGCCTGAACCGTTGAAACCGGTTGTATACGACGAAAAGGTAGTGCCGAAAGACACAAAGCCGGTGTGCCTGACGATAGAGGAGATATTGGGTCTGACAACTTCGGAGGAGAAACAGAAACCAGTGGTACGGCTTAATGAGGTAGATAAGATTACTTTTGAAGATTCTGGAGTGATAGTTAAGAAGCAAAAAAATCCGAAGGTTGTCATTATTGAAGAGGAAGTTACAGAGAAACCGGTCGTACAGTCGGAAAAGAAACCGGTCGTGCAGTCGGAAAAGAAACCGGTCATTGGAGCAGACCCCAAAGCGAATCCCGACCCTGTCGTTGAAATCGGGCAGCGTCCTGAATCGTTGGAAGAACCGAAGGTTCCTGCATCTTCAACTCCAAGTTCTCCGTTGTACACAGCCCAAGCCGGACGCAGCAAGATAGCGTATAATGGCCAGACCCTCTATTTCAGTGACGCGTTGAAGAGTAAATGCCGTCTGAACGGGCTGAACGAAAACTCCATTGCCGATGCTTACGAGGCCTTATGCCGTTCCGATTATCAACCGTTGCTGGCGGATTGTGCACAGATTAGAAAAGATTTGCGGTTGAATGACTGGGGGCTCTTTACGCTGGTAAAGGCGATTGCCGACGCTTATTGCGCCACGGCCGATGAAAGCATTGTCATGCAACAGTTCCTGCTGAATGAAATGGGCTACAAGGCACGCATGGCGCGAAAGGCCACGGGCGACAAGATGCTGCTGTTCGTCGCTACGGACTGCAAAATCTATGCACGGCCTTATATCACGCTGGAAGGGCGGAACTATTATAACCTGAGCGGGGATAACGCGCGGTGCCAGTTCTATATGTGCCGGAAAGATTCCCCCAAGGCAAAGCATAGTGTAGGGATGCGGTTGGAAGAGGCCCCGCTGTTTCCGGGCAGCGTCGCCAGCTCCACCCATCAGGCTAAGGGCAGTGTCGCCAAGGTGACGGTAGATGTCCCGCGAGCGTTGATGGACTTCTATAAGAACTATCCCCAGTGTGACTACAGTGTCTATTTCAATGCCCCTGTCAATGCTGCCATGGAGAACAGAATTGTTTCTTCCTTGGCTCCCCTGATACAAGGCAAGAGCGAGACGGAGGCGGCAAACCTCCTCATAAACTTCGTGCAGACAGCCTTCCGCTACCAGACCGACGAACAGCAGTTTGGCTATGAGAAACCCTTCTTTGTCGAGGAACTGTTCTACTACCCTTATTCCGATTGCGAAGACCGCTCTATGCTGTTCTCTTACCTGGTCCGGAAGCTGATGGGGCTTGATGTCGTGTTGTTGGACTATCCCAACCATATAGCGACGGCAGTCCGTTTCGAGGGGAATGTCGGCGGAGACTACCTCATGGTGGATGGCAGGAAATATACGGTGTGCGACCCGACTTATATCGGTGCTCCCATCGGCACGACGATGCCGAAATTCAAGACCGTAGCGGCAAAGGTGTTGCGGTACTGACGGGCGGATACTTCTGAACCGCACGAACGGCGCCGTTCACGGCATCTTCACTCCTTGTTAATCTGTTCTTTCTTGAATATGATTTTCCCGTCATACGTGACCCCTTGCATGATAACCGTATAACTTGTCGGCTTGTCGGCTGTGCAGAACTCAAACTCTCCTTCTCCCGTAGGGGAGAGTTTGACGCACGGATTCCAATACAGCGTTTTCCGGTTGTCCTGGCCGGTGGGCAGGGAACCTTGTGAGGGGGAGTACTTGGGGGAGTAGAATGCTGCGGGAATCTGATATCCCAACGGGCGGATAGAGGCTACATTGAGCTTTCTGGGTGCTTTGATGTTTCCGTCTCCCGTCTTTGTGGTGATTAGAATCGCTCCGCCTGCTCCCCGCGAGCCGAATATGGCGGCAGATGCGTCTTTCATCAGCTCTATTTCGACTATATCGTCGGGCTGCATATCCATGACCGCCTCATATTCCATCTCCACATCGTCCACCAATAGCAAGGGGGTATTGCTTCGCAAGGTGATTGAGCCGCCCCTTACCACGATGCCCGGCAGACGGGACAACATATCTGCCATCGTATTGGGACGGGGATGCATCAGCCGTTCCGTATCATAGACCGAGCCGTTGATGGAATGGTACATGGATTTGCCTTGCTTCTCTTTCGGCTTGGCTTTGATGACCACCTCGTCCAGGCGGATTGTCTGGATGCCGCTATTGTCCGGCAGGGCTATGTCGTGTACTTCGGCGACGGACGCTTTCTTGTATAACTCTTCGATGGACGGTTGTTTGCCGAAAGGGTAGAAGCGTTCCTGATTCAATTCCAACATCACGTTGTAGTCGCCCCCTCTTTTGTTTACCCCTTTGACGATGTAGTTGGTACTGTCCGGAAATTCAAAATGGCTGAACCGGAACATTCCGGCAGAGTCCGATACGGTTTCATCGGAAAACAGGTATTCCAAAGCCAATAGTGATATCGGAGCGTTGGCACGGGGCTTTGAGTTGAACTCATTGAATACTTTTCCTGAGATTTCCTGATACCTTTCCGGCAGTATGGATGGTTGTTCGTAGTTTTCTTGAAGGAGACCGGGTATGTCGTATCTTCTCCATCCTTGTGTCATCATCAATACGTCCAGCTCACGGTCGGCTTCTTTGCGGGAAGCGTCGAAATAGGTTTCGGGAAATTCAATGGTTCCTTTCAGTTCCGAGGTCAACAGCAGGTAGGAGAGGATGGAAGAACTGTTGCAGGTGCTGACGGATGCGTCGTCTGTGACCGATACGGAAAAGTCTCCTTCCAGCGGTCTGCCTTCATGGTCCGTCAGGGTGATGCTCGTTTTTACCGCTTCCCGCTTTCCGTAAGACGGCTTGTCTGTGGCGAAGCCTATTTCCACATCGTCGTAATGTTTGTTGAACACCAACCGCTCGCTGAGAGGACGGTTCGCTTCATCGAGCAGTAGCAGCTGGATGACTCCTGCGGGAAGTTCCCCGGCGTTGAATGTAAGTATCCGTTGTTTCGGTTGCCACGGTTCGGAATAGTAGACGATTCCTCTGCTTTGCACCACCAGGCGGCGGGGAGTGGTGACGGGGTGTGACAAGGCTATCATCAGTGAACTTTTACGCCAAGTGGCGGTGATTGCCTGTACTTGCGGTATCGCCTGTGGCAACTCAAACTCCAGGAAGCGGTTCTGAGAATCGGTACACTCCGCCACGTATTGCCTTCCTGCTGTCGGAACGAAGGTGACAAAACCCATTCCCAAATACGTAGCAGGCAGGTTGGCTACCGTTTCTCCGCTTTCCTTGTCTTTAATCACACCGTGTATGTCTTCGTGCCATCCGTCCCTTCCGATGGCTTTGAATGCCACTCGCCACGGAATGCCCGCAGGCAGGTATCCCCCTTCCGGAAAGAAGGTGACGTCGAACGGTGCTTCTTCCGTCTGCGGTTTCTCCTCTTTTCCTTTCTCCTGCCTTCCCTTTTTTCCTGTTTGCGGCTCTTTGCTATCGGAAGTGCAGGCTATCGGGTTTATGATGGAAAGCGTGTTCTTGAACAGATAGTCTTCCGGCAGGTTTTTCATGAATCCGGTATAGGCTCTTAGTGTATAGTAACCTTGGGGAGTCAGAGGATCCAGCGGTATCTGCCCCCGGTAGATGGAGTCGTTCATCCTTATCTTGATTCGGCTGAAGATGGAGTCGGACTTGTCGGCCAGTTCTACATATACGTAACGGCTGACAGGTGATGGGATATGTGTTGCCGCGTCTACTAAATGCGCGCGAAGCCAGATGGTGTCTCCGGCTATGTAAGTTGGCTTGTCGGTATGCACATAAACCTTTTCTTGCGGGAAGAGGTTCAGTTGTTTCAGGAATCGCAGGGAGACGGAGTCTGTCTCTTCATTGTTTTGGGCAAATGTCGTGGCGGCATAAACGAGGGAAATCAGCAGGAAGCATACATATCTTTTCATGAGTTTGCGCGTTTTATCATATATGTATGATGATAATCGACCGCAATGGTTTAACCGTTATCCGATTTTTACCTCATAAAAGTGTAACTTTAAGAAAGGGCAGTGAGTCCCGACCCACTGCCCTGCCAATGTTAAACCTTAAAAGTAGAAACAAGTGGTTATTCTTCCCACTCTTTTGCGCCGGCTTCTTTGAGTTTTGCCGTATAAGCCTTGGCTTTTTCCATTGCGGCGGCTTCATCTTCCGGAGAAGCGTAGGCGTGTTTATATCCTTGGATCTTATTCCAGTCTCCTCGGGTGAAATCGGGGAAAGCTACGGGGGCACAATCGTTGTCCATGGAGAGCTCGCCCAGTTCTGCAAGGCAGCACCATTCTGCAAGGTCGTACACATCCATATCAAGCGGCAGTCCGTTCTGCAGGCAATAGATCAGACGGGCGTCCATGATGAAGTCCATTCCGCCATGCCCTCCGACTTCCTTTGCCAACTCACCGTATTGCTTCAATATAGGATGTTGGAATTTGGCTACCAACGCCTCTTTCTCTTCTTTGGGCAGGAAGCCATGGGCACTGAGGTTGTCGACCTGCGGCTGGATGCCGGAATTTGCTAGTTGCTCGCCGCCGATTGCATAGCCTTCGACCGGATACTTGTTGGCAAAGCCCTTGGTGCCTGTCAGCTGGTAGAGCCGGTTATACGGTTGGGGAGTCATGACGTTGTGCTGGATTTCGATTACCTTGCCGTTCTCCGTCTGAATCAATGTCGTGGTGTGGTCGCCGTTGCGGAAGTTCTCGCACAAGGAGTCGGTGGCGGCTTCGACCAGCGACTTGCCTATTACGGACTTCGTGTCCATGGCCACCAGTGTCTTCATCCGGTCGCCGCGGTGGATGTTCAGTGCCTGTGCGACAGGACCCAGTCCGTGCGTGGCATAGACGTCACCACGATGTCTCATGTTGTAGTCGAGACGCCAGCCGAGCTTGTCCTTCTCGCCGTCCTTCCAATAGTGTTTCCAGAAGGGGCTTAAATCGTGGATATACGCTCCCTGAGCACGGATGACTTCGCCGAAGACGCCCTGCTGTGCCATGTTCAAGGTGTTCATCTCGAACCAGTCGTAGCAGCAGTTTTCAAGTATCATGCAGTGCTTCTGCATCTTCTCGCTGAGGTTCACGAGGCTCCAGCACTCGCTGAGGTTCATGGCAGAAGGCACTTCGATGGCGACGTGCTTGCCGTTCTCCAACGCGCATTTCGCTACGGGATAGTGGTGCAGCCAGTCGGTTGCGATGTATACCAAGTCGATGTCTTCTCTTTGGCACAACTCTTCATAGCCCTTCTCGCCGGAATAGATGTCCGCTTTGGGCAGAGAGGCTTTCTTCAGATAGTTCTGGCATCTTTCGGCACGTTTTTCCTCGTAATCGCAGAGAGCCACCACGCGGGTGCCGGGGATGTGGGTGAACCGCTGGACGGCTCCCGGACCGCGCATTCCCAGACCGACAAAACCGACTCTGACCACCTCCAGCTTGGGAGCCGCAAACCCCAGCACGCTCTTTTGGCCGGATTCGCGGAGAGGGCTTTTCACTACAATAGTTCCACCGTCCCATGTCCATTCGGTTCCATGGTCATTTACCTGCGTCTTGTCTGTAGCAGGCGCACAGGCATAAAGCGCAAAAACACAGAATGCCGACAATAATAGTTTTTTCATAAGTATTCACGTTGCACCCATCTTTACTTATTCCATAAGGACTGGATGCTTTATCCAAATGGAGGTCTACAAAATTATTAATAAATCTATAATAAGGAACTGTTTTTAAGTTTCTTTCTAAGAACCTATTTAAATTTTGTTCAGCATTTTTTTTGAAGAAAATTTAGACAGGCTCTAAAGCTTAGTCTTTTAACGTTGAGACGTCGCAATCGGGCTTCCGGTACTTCTTCCCTGCTATGTATTTCTTTGTCTCATCTACCATTTCGGGAGTAACCGTGAAGCGGTAATTGGAATAGTCCCTCACATCGAATGTACCGGTAACGAAGAACCCCCATTTCTCGAAGAAATCAGTCAGGTCCGTTTTCAGCAAGTCGCATGAAACTTTGATGAACTCATACATATTGTTGATTGAGGCGTTTCCCTTTCCTTTGTCCGGGTTGTTTCTCATGTGCTCCATCAGGTCTGCATAGAAATCGGGATGACCTTCTTTCACGGCGAACAGTTGCAGCTGCCAGAAGGGTACAAGCTTCTCAAAGGGGTCTTTCACGCATAGTATGAACGGCTTTTCCGGTGCGTCGAAAACGGTCGTGAAAGCTTTCTCATAAATCTTGCGCTTGCCCAGATTGCTCTCTTTCGTGGCTTGGGTAGACACATACATGGTAAACAGGTTGTTGCTTACTTCCGTCATTCCTCCCCAGGTCAGCTGAGGGCTCATCTGCATCACGTGGCCTATCTCGTGGTTCACTCCCCAGTTGTAAGAGATGTTGTCCCCGAGTGCCGCCTTCATGGTTCCTTTGTCGCCGATGAAGGATACGCCGTCTCCGTCACGGAACATATAGTAATTGTAGTTCACGCGTGCCAGGATTCTTTTGCCGGGAATGCGGTTGTACTTTATCGCGCCGTTGAAGGTGTACTGCTGTTCCATTATCTTGTCGTAGGCGTTTGCCAGTTCCTTTCCTGTGTCATATCTGAGTTCTTTCAGGTACTCCACCGGATATGCCAGCTGCATATATTTCGTCTTGACATCCATCACCGGGCCTACGGCGTTGTCAAGCAGCTTCTTCCAGTCGTCGTTGTCTTGCTTTTCGGCGTCAAAATATCCGTTTGCCTTGCCCGTGATGAAATGGATGGCCAGTGCGGGGGCATTCTCGGGTTCGTCGTCAAAATAGTCTACGTACACGTTTCCTGCTTTCTCCACATAGATTACGTTCACTCCTTCATGCAGGGCTATTTCCTGCTTCTTCAGTCCCCAGCCTGCCGGGTCCTTGGTCGGCTTGTATCCGGGTGTCGGCTGGCGCATCCAGTCCGGAATCAGCAGTCCCACGGACCGTCCGTGAAGGTCTCCTACGAGCACCACGTTCTCTCCCTTTTCAAGATAGACCCCTGTGATATTCTCATAACGGCTGTAACCGCTGTACAATTTGAGCTTGTCCACAAGCACCTTGTTGGAAGGTATCGGCTTGTAGGTGCTCAGCAGGTAACGCGATTCGTATGTTCCGTCGGCCATCTTTTTTGCCAGTTCTTTCATCAGAGGGCTCTTGAAGAGTTTCAACTGTTTTTCTTTGAATCCTTCATTCAGCTTCGAGGCTGTCCAGTCACTGAAGTATTTCAGGTCGTTGGTTATCTCCTGAGTCGAGAAGGAGTTCCCTTGGGCAGATACTTCTGCGATGCTCATCAGGCAAAGCAAAAATGCAATCAAATTTATCTTTTTCATATTTTTATATAGTATGTGTTTTGTATTGTTTAGAATCCCGAATGTTCTTTCTTGTTTTCAAAGTTGTCTATGGCTCTTGACTTCTCTCCCGTGTACGTCCACTCTATCTCGTCGGAGAGTATGTTTTCTGCCTTGTCCTTGCATACGGCTTTCAGCAGGTTCTTCCCGTCTTTCAGCACGACCTCCTCAACGATGTAATGGACGTCGGTATATCCTTTCTTCACATTCGTCAGCGGTTCCCCGTTCAGGAAAATCTCCGGTCTCCCTATGTTGGAATAAACCGTCACGCTTGTGTGGCGCTTCTCGCGGTTTGCGTTTCTCCGTTGTGTGATGTAGAGCACGGGGTCTTCGCTCCAGTTGGCCTTGTACCAGAAGTACGAATCTTTCTTTGTCTTCCGGTCGAATGTGACCAGCCCTTTCATGTTGCGTGCCGCCACTCCTCCGCGTTTCCACATGGGGCAGGCGAAGTCGAATGTGTTCCACAGGTAAGAAGCGATGATGTACGGATGCTGGGCGATGACGCTCCATTGGTACTCATGGGTCTTGGTCTGGAACGTTTCCGGATAAAATTCTTTGCCCCAGTTCAGTGACTCCCCGAGAATTTCCGTCTGATGCTCAATGTTCGCATCGGCGCCATACTCGGTAAGCATCAGTTTCTGCTCCGGGTATTTCTTCTCCATTTCGGTCACCCACGGCTCTATGTCCTTTATCTTCTTCTCATACCAGCCGAAGTAACGGTTCATCCCTTGTATGTCGGCATTCATGTTGACGGGATGCTCGGCGTGGCCGTAGCCGTTCACCGAAACCGTGAACCGGTCCGGGTCTTCCGTCTTTGCCAGGTCGTGCAGCGACTGTGTCAGCTGTGACGTGTACGCATGAGGCTGGTATACCTCGTTGTGCAGTCCCCATACGTATATGGAAGGATGATTGAAACTCTGCCTGATAAGGTCTCTGAGTTGCGCGTGCGCGTTTTCCCATTCCTCGCCCGTCACCCGGTTCACGAAAGGTATCTCCGCCCAAACCACAAGCCCGAGGCTGTCGCACTTCGAATAGATATAGTCCGATTGCTGGTAATGGGCAAACCTCACAGTGGTGGCGCCTATGTCCATGATGGTGGCCAGGTCGTAGTCGTGGTTCTCCCGGGTCAACGCGCTACCCAGCTTCCACCAGTCCTGATGCCTTGTGACGCCGTACATCGGATATTTCTCTCCATTCAGATAGAACCCTTTTCCTGCTACAATCTCGTATTTCCTGATGCCCAAGGGTTGGGTCATCTCGTCTGTCATTTTCCCTTCCCGGTAGAGCCGGGTGACGACTTTGTAGAGGTAAGGGTCTTTTCTCCCGTTCCAAAGGTGCGGTTTGTTTATCTTGAAACCGGCTACAAACGCCTGTGTGCCCTGTGCCTCGAGAACGATGTCCTCTTTTTGGGTGGCAACCTTCGCGCCTTTCATGTCGTAAACGGTGTTTTCCAATGTCAAAGGAACGGGATGCAGTCCGGCATTGTCCAGTTTTACTTTAACGGCTATCTCCGCCGACTTCTTCGAGACGTTCTTTTGTGTGATGTATACGCCGCTCGATGCATGGTCGGTAACCGTGATGTTGCATTTGTCGGTCACAATCAGCGATACCGGACGGTAAATGCCGCCGTACACTCCGAACAGTTGATGGTTGACCGGGATTACGTCCGGGCGCGACTTGTTGTCCGCCTTTACCGTGATTTCATTGCTCTCCCCGAACTTCACCTCATTCTGTATCTCGCACGCAAAAGCGGAATATCCGCCTTTGTGCGCAGTCACCAGTTTGCCGTTCACATAGACCTCCGCGCAGCTTCCTACTCCCTCGAAACGCAGGAACAGCCGTTTGTCTTTCCACTCCTGCGGGAATGTATAGCTTTTCTTGTAATACGCCACTCCCTCATAGAATGAGTTGACTTTCTGCTGCATATCTATGTTGTTCCATGTGTGCGGAACGTCGACCTCACTCCATTGTGCGTTCCATACAGACGCAGACTTCATGACGTCTTCCGGAAAGGGGCCTTTCTTGAAAAGCCATCCGGTGTTGAAAGGGAACGTTTCCCTTGCAGACGCTCCCATCAGGCTTGCCAGTCCGAACAGCCCCACTAAAAAACTTCTTTTGAATTTCATGTCATCCTTTGTATTGGTTAGTAAAGATTATTTTTCTATTCAGCCATTCTGTATAGTTGGTTTCCGGCCAGCAGGAATGCTCCTACGCCGTAAACTTCAGTCATATCACGTGTCACCTTCCTCGGGTCGGCGCCTATCGGTTGCACATACCCCAGCTTGCCGCTCTTCTCCACGGCGTCCACCAACGCTTTCCAACCCTTCTTTATGACGGGCATCATCTTTTCCTTGTCGAGTATTCCTTCGTTGACTCCATAAGCCAGCGCATATACCACGAACCCTGTGGCGCTTGTCTCCGGCGACGGATAAGAGTCCGGGTCCAGCAGGCTGGCGTGCCAGTACCCGTCCTTTCCTTGCAGTTCGGCCATCCGGCAGGCAAGCTCGATGAAGAGTTGCTCGTAGAATCCGCGATACATATTCACTCTGGGCAACTCCTGCAATATCTCAACCAGTCCGCCCAGTACCCATCCGTTTCCGCGTCCCCAGAACACCTTCTTCCCATTGGCCTCTCTCTTCTCGAAATATCTGCGGTCGCGATAGAAGAGTCTCTCTTCCTTGTCGTACAGGTAATCGTATGTAGCCTTGTATTCCCTGTTCAGGAAGTCGATGTATCTTTTGTCTTTCGTCAGCATATACATTTTCGCATATACGGGTGGAGCCATGAACAGCGCGCACACCACGACCAGCGTTCCAATGTTGCCATGTTGCGGTAGTCCAGTTCCAGGTTGCTGTCCGAAGGATGGTTTATCACAAACTCCGTGCGCGCGATGGTGGGCAGCAGCATATTGCGGTCGCCATATTTCTTATACATATCTATATAGGCTTGGCTCACCGCGATGAAGTCCGCATGGTACATATATTTGCCTACTTGCCAGAAATTCTTCCTGCCTATTTCCTTCAACCATTTATAATAATGCGTATCGCCGTCTTCCTTCTCTTTCAGTTCCGCCCAATCGAGCATCCCCATATAGAGTGTCGCGTTTGTCCAGCTGACGGCATCGTGTTCGTTACCTGTAGGCGGGTTGGCCATCTGCCAGTCGGCCACCCTTCCCATAATCTCTTTCACTTCTTTCCGCTTGAAGCCGCTTTGGGCATTGGTCGAAAAAGTCACGCATAAAAGACTTAGAACAAATAGTATATTCTTCATGGATAAATAAGATATATTAAGAAAATAGTTGAACATCGCATTTTTCATCCGTAAAAGTAGGGCTTCATTCATTAAGCCATGTGGCACATGAGTCTCTAAGTGGTGGTAGTTAATTGCGGTTGGACAAATAGAACATATTATTTGGATGTTTTTACCACATAAATATGCCTTGTGGGAAACTTTTGCTACATTCGCACCCACAATATCCATCTATCTTATGAAAAGGACATCGATAATAACCGTTATGGCTACCATCGTTAGCCTTCTTTCCCCGAGTGTCTGTTCGCAGAATTTGTACTTTAAACATTTGGGCATAAACGACGGGCTTGCGCAAGTCCGTATACCTTCGCTGTATCAAGATGAGTTCGGAGCCATGTGGATAGGTACGTCGGAAGGTATCAACAGATACAATGGCGTAAGCATGATAAAGTTCCAGGAGAACCAGAACAACCCCGTATGGTCGAACAGGGATGTCACGAAAATCACGGGAAACAAAAATGGCTCCATTTATGTCATATCCGGAAACAACCTTGTGCATATACGGCTCAAGACGGGCGAGACCACTTGCCTGAGGTCGCAAGGTGTCAACGACATCTTCTCGGAGAAGGATACATTGTGGTGCTCGTGCAAAGACGGCATCTATTATTATACGGAGCAGGAGAAAGAGCTGAAATTCTTCACCAAGCGTTCTCCGAAGCTCTACCCGTTCACACGTGTATATGCCAAGGGCAACCTCCTCTATGCCGCAACCCCGGCAAGCATATTCGTCATCGACAAGAATAATCCGGATAAACACGATAAGATAGCGGATATAGGTAATAATATATTATGTATGTATGCAGACAGCCGTGACAATATATGGGTCGGTTCCTGGAACGGTCTCTACAGAATCACTCCTGACAGAAAGATTACCCACTTCGATACCACTCCGGAAAAAGGCGGAATATCCCACATACAGGTGAGATGCATCGCCGAAGACAATTATGGGAATATCTGGCTGGGGACATTTCTGGGGCTGGACTGCTACAACCGCACGACGGGCGAATGGAAACACTATATGCAATACGGCGACTCGCCGAATACCCTCAGCCATACTTCCGTATTGTCTCTCTACACAGACAACAAAGGGAACATATGGGCAGGAACCTACTTGGGCGGGGTCAACATCTTCAATCCGGACCCGGACGCCAGCTATTTCTACCATGCGGCGCCGCTGCGCAACGACTGGCTGAGTTTCTACTTCGTGGGGAAGATGGCGAAAGACGGTCAGGGGAATGTCTGGATATGTACCGAAGGGGGAGGCATCAACGTCCTCGATACGGCCAACGGACACTTCAGGCATCTTACACACAACCCCGGCGACCCCACGACGCCCGGAAGCAACAACCTGAAATCGATTTACTATGACCCCAAGAGCGGGAAGATGTATGTAGGAGCCCATTGGGGCGGGCTGTACATCTACGACACCAAGTCGGGGAAAGCCCACTGCATCAAGCACGACAAAACTCCGGACTCCCTTCCGAATGACATAGTCAACGATATAGTCCCCTACCAAGGGGGACTTATACTTCTCACACAGGGAGGAGTAGTCTATATGGATACGCAGACGGAGAGAATCAGCAAACTGCCGGTAGAGGCGCAGGCCGGAAAGGCGTTGGACAGAAAGTTTGCCTATGAGACCCTCACCCTCGACAGCCGGAGCCGCTTGTGGCTCGGGCATACCAACGGCGGAGTGACCTGCGTGAACCTCAACACGTCCGAAACGGACTACTTCGAACTCGACTCCATCAAGAAGAGCAAGGTGGCGCACATCTACGAAGACCCGAGAGGGGAGATATATGTATGTACATTAGGCTCCGGCTTTTTCCATTATATCAATCACCGGAACACCTTCGCATCGCACATCTTCAGCGAATCGCAGGCACCGAACGATTATTGTTACTACGCGTGCGCCACGCAACAGCCGGGACACCTTTATATATTGAATAACAACGGAATCTCCCTTTTCGACACAGCCGAAGGGAAAACGATTATCACAAACCGGATATTCAACCAAAGCTACAGCCATGGTTCGGGGATTTTCAGGGACAACTCCGGCAAGCTCTACATCGGTGGCGCAAACGGGCTTGCCGTGATAAACGAGAATATCTTCACGAACCACGACCACAGAAGCCCCATCGTGCCCGACCGGCTGTTCGTCTACAACACGGAGATTGTTCCGGGAGATTCGACGGGCATACTGAAGGACGTGCTGCAAAACACGGAAAGGATAGAGCTGGATTACAAGATGAACAACGTGACCTTCGAGTTCTCTTCCTTCGACTATATCGACAACATCCGCCATCCCTACGAATACTCGCTCGAAGGGTTCGACAACTCTTGGAACATCGCCAACGGAAAGCGGATCACCTACACCAATCTTCCGCCGGGCAACTACACCTTGAAGGTAAGGAATGTCGTCCCCGGCAAGGAAGAAGCCCCGATTTCGAGCATCGGCATCACGATACCCCCTCCCTTCTATGCAAGCCCCGTCGCGTATGCGCTCTATCTCTTCACCGCCTTGTTCATCGCGGGTTTCATCATCCGAAGCATCATCAGGCAGGCCACGCTGCGCACGAGCCTCGTCTACGAGCGCAACGAGAAAGACCGGATAAAGGAGCTCAACCGGATGAAGATAGACTTCTTTACCAACATCTCGCACGAGCTGCGCACGCCGCTCACGCTGATGCTGGTACAGTTGGAAGGGTTGATGCACTACGGCAACGTCCATCCCTCTGTCGGCAACAAACTGCAGAAGGTCTACCACAATGCGCTGAACCTGCTCAACCTCTCTTCCGAGCTGACCGACTTCGAGAAGCAAACGGTGGGAAAGATAAAGGCGGAAGAACTGGACATCGTGGGCTATACCAAGCAGATTCATTCCTCTTTCGGGGAACTGGCCAAGAAGAAGGGGATATACAGCCATTTCTCCTCTACTGCCGGCAGTCTGAACCTCTGGTTCGACCCGAAGCAGATGTACAAGGTGCTTACCCACCTGATGAACCACGCGCTGCTTCTCGGCGAATCGGAGAAGAGCCGCGAGGTCTATATGGAGATAAGCCATTCCAAGTCCAACGTGCGGATATCCGTAATGAATGTCGGTGTAGACCTACCTTCGGACAAGCTTCGGCGCGTCTTCAACGCTTCGGAAGAGGAGGGGCAAGCCGATCCGTCCGCCCAGGGCGGCATAGGCTTCTCTTTCGTTAAGAAGATTGTGGAGATGCATCACGGCAACATCGTTGTGGAGAACATTCCGGACAAAGGCGTTGCCGTCATCCTGTCGCTGCCGACCGGGAACCACCACTTCACCCTCGAGGAGCTGAAGCAGAACGACGAGGAGTGCGTGATTGTCGGCACCGGAACCGGGGCAGACGACGAAATGCCGTTGGATGAGGCCGGAACGGCGGAGTCCGGCACTCCCGGCGATGAGACCGACAGCGGCATCCGCAAGCCGGAAATCCTCCTGGTGGAGAACAACGAAGACCTCTGCCAAGTGCTGAAAGACGTGCTCCAGCCCATCTATACGCTCCACATCACCCATCACGGGATGGGAGGCCTCGAGTTGGCGGGCAGCCTGCATCCCGACATTGTGGTTTGCGACCAGCAGCTCCCCGGCCTGTCCGGCAAGGAACTGTGCTATAAAATCAAGAACAACGTGGAGCTGGCGGATGTCTCCGTCGTCGTCATCGGCAATGCCGACTCTCCGGAGGCAATGATTGAACTGCTGCGTGCGGGCGCCGACGACTACATCGCGAAACCCTTCGACGTGCGTCTGTTCTGTGCGCGCATCCGCAGTATCCTGAAGAACAAGAAGCGGTTGGTAGCATGGTGCGGCAGCAATGTCAATACGGGCACTACCGAGGCCGACGCCATCAGCGAGTCCGACCGCAAGTTCCTCAAGCAGTGCATCGAAATCATCCGCGACAACTTCGAGGACTCCAGTTTCGACGTAACCACCCTCTCCAACAAACTCTACTTGGGTCGCAGCACCTTCTACTCCAAGTTCCGGCAGATAGCCGGTGTGTCGCCCAGCGAGTTCATCATGAAGATAAAGTTGGAAGAAGGCATGAGGCTGTTGAAGGAGAACCAGGAACTGAACGTCTCGGATATATCGGTCCATCTGGGCTTCTCCTCTCCGAGGTATTTCAGCAAGATGTTCAAGAGCTTCTTCGGCGTCACCCCGCAGTCGGTGCGTAGCGGGCGGTCGCAGCAAAGCAGATGAACACGCTGCCGTCTGCCTGGAAATCATTTTGGTAAGATTATACTTCTTCCATCCTTTCCAGTTCCCATCCCCGGAATTGCATCACGATGCAGTGCAGCTCGGTTCCTTGTACCATCTGTCGGACTTTGGCTCCTTCGGCGTATTTCTTTATCTGCTCCACGGCTTCCTGCCACTGTGCCTCTGCTTTGGCTGCCGGTTCTTTGGCGGCGAGGTACTTCAGTTCGAGGATATAGCTGTGCTTCACATCGTACCGCATCAGGTCCGGCATCAGGAAGAGGTCGCAGAAACCATGGTTCAGTTCCACTTCGGGGGCGGTGAGGTAGTAGGCGTTGGTGCTGAGGTAGGCGGTGAAGAATCCCTGCAGGTTGCGTTCCCCTTCGATGCTGCTACGCACGGAGGAGTTTTCCTTGTAAGCGTGTGCGATGAACTCCAGCGTTCCGCGCCATTGTCCTTCGTAGGCCATGTCGTAATACATCAGGCCGAGGTCGTTCAGATTGATGTGCCGTTCGTTCTGGTACTCCTCCAGCAGATACTCGTAGTACTGCTTGCGCACATTATTGTTCGGGATTCCCAATACTAAATAGTTCCCCCGGGTCGCCGTGATGGTGAGCATTCCATAATAGAATAGCAGGCTCGGGAAGATTTCCGGCTTGGTGATTTCCGTGGCAGGGAATGTAGGAATCAAGGTCGTGACAATCTGCCCCTTCTCGGTGATTTCGCGCAATACTCCTTTGCGGTTCCCGTCCAGCTTGTCCAGCCGGATAAGCTTCTTCATCTTGTTGTAGTCGGTGCGTGTGTTGGGGTCTATCATCTCTTTGGGGGATTTGCCCAACGTGATGTAGTGGCGCAGGAAGTAGAGCACCATGTCGCAGTTGAACATCTTCGGGTCGCGCTCCAGGCTCTCTTCTGCAAAACAGTAGTTGTCATACCAGGGGCGCATTTCCTCTATCATCGCGTCTATGTCCGTATGGGGCGGCAGCTGTCCGGCGTCTTTGTAGTACTGAAGCATTTCCCTTACGTCCGTCTCGCTGAACCCCAGCATCATGTTGAACTGGAAGTCGGTGCTGATGTTCCATCCGATGTTGAAGCCGCTTGTCAGGTCGTCCAAGGTCACCGGGCTGACGCCTGTCATGAAGATGCGTTCGAACATCCCCTTGAACTTCTTGAATACTTCGCGGTAGAATCCGCTGGCGTGCGTCAGCGCATGATATACTTCGTTTCCCTGCTCGTTGAGCACCACGTTGGTGAAGTTGTCGTATTCATCCACAATCAGGTAGAGCTTGGCACCGCTGTTGCGTGCTTTCCGGTCGAGGAAGTTCAGCTTGTTGGTGGTGCCGTACTGTGCTTTCATCTCCTGTTCAAATCCGGGGTAATAGTAAGGCTCGTAGATGGAAGCGAAGTCGTCCAGCCCCCCGCAGCAGTAGTCGTCGAAGTTTTCGGCAAGGGTCCTGTCGAGCCCGCCTACCCGTGAGAAGTCGAGGAAGAGAATCTGGAAACTCCCTTGCAGTGGGGTGGGGCGGCTTCCTATCCATAGATTTCCGAAGCGCTTCTGGAACTTGTCCTTTTGGGCGATGTCATAGTACGCCCGCAGCATACTCAGGAAAATACTCTTTCCGAAACGGCGTGGGCGGATGAAGAACAAGTTACGGGGCTGTTTTTCCAACAGAGGCAGATACATTGTCTTATCTACATAATACATATTTTGTTCTGCTACTTCCACAAAGTTGGCAACACCGTAAGGGATTTCTTTAATATTTTCCATATCCGTTCTTTTTTTATTTCTTCCTGATCCTTATGGGATAATGCAAAAATAATACATTCCCCAAGAAAGAACAAAGAAAGGGGAAGCAAAGTTGCGGTTGATAATGGGAAAAGGAAGTTAACATCTTACGCTGTACGATGTTAACTTCCCGGGATATACTTAGTTAACTTCGTATTGCTTACTCGGTTAACTTCCTTCAACTAAGCTATTAACTTCTTGTAAACGGCTATTTGAGTGAATAAATCGGATGAAAATGTGCATTAAACGTCCAATTTTTATGCTCGATTTGTCCAACTGGTAATAACGGTTGCTTAATATAGATGCTTTATACACTTCTCGTTTTTATTATATAAGTAAAATTGCAACATAAAATAGATAACCGATGAAAGACACCTTAATTTACTATAAAAACAACGTTCTATTAAATCTAATTTTAAACTGACAGAAAATGAAAACCATTAAGAAAGAGAGATTCGGACGCTTGCTTCTTCAAGCATTCTTCATGTCCGTGTTGTGTCTGTTGTCCGTTTGCTCGGACGATAACGGCAACGAAATGACCAATGTTCCTGAAGAGTGGATACAGGGATTACCCGAAAGTGTGTCGTTCAAGGTGAACGGCGGCGAACAGAGCCTGGCGTTTACGCTGGCAAAAGGCGTGGATGCGTCGCAAATAGCATACATCATGCCGAAAGACGCGGAAGGTGGTGCGACATTTCAATAGGAAGCGGCCTGCCGTTTCTTTCTCTTATTTGCAACTTACGGGAGCTTGCGCCGAGCGGGCTATAGACGGCTCGTGAGCGATGTATAGATGGCTCGTGAGCGGCATATAGATGGCTCGCGAGCGAACTATATACGGCTCGCAAGCGGCATATAGACGGCTCACGGGGGAGCTCTCTCTCTTTATTATTAAATGGAAAGTTATTATGAAAAAGATATTTTTGTACAGTTTCATGCTGATGGCAAGCCTGTCGCAGGCGGCGTTGGGTGCAGGCAATCTGACGGACCTGCGCGCCCGCCTGAAGTGGATAGACCCGCAAGCCCTGAAGCTTGCCATTGAAGACATGAGAAATCAGGAAGGCTTCGACTACGCCAAGGCGCTGGAGAAGTGGGACTACATCAACCGGAACGCCGCGGACACCAAAGCCCGCCTGAACGGGAAAGACAGCCTTGCCGCATCGGCGGAAGCCCGGAGGCTGCTGGAGTTGCAACGGGAAATCCTGCTGTCGGACAAGGCGCTCGACATGGACCGGATTATCGTCACCCGCTTCTACCTCGGCGAGGAGAAAGCCCGGAAAGTCATGGCTTCGTCGCTCTGTATGCCTCCCGGCAACTACATGGGACTGATGGATACCCCGAAAAGGGGATACAAGGCTTCGATATGCGAACTGAGCGCGTTGCGGACGGACACTCCGCAGAGCCGGACGATATACCGCCCCCGGGGCGACGAAGGGATAGCCGACGTGCAACTGCACTGGGACGCCGACCGGATGATGTTCGCCACACCGGTGCCGGTGACGCATCCCGACGGGAAGAAAGACCACGCGTGGAACATCTTCGAGATAAACACCGACGGAACGGGACTGCGGCAGGTCACCCGTATTGACGAGTCCGACCTGGAGTTTGCCGACCCCTGCTACCTGCCCGACGGCCGGATACTGTTCACCACCAACATCGGCTACAACGGCATCCCCTGCGAACATGGGTTGCGGAAGATTCACAACCTTGCCTTGTACAACCCGCAGACCAACGAACTGAGGAAAATCTCCTTCGACCAGGACGGCAACTGGGCACCTACGGTGTTGCACAACGGCCGGGTGATGTATACCCGGTGGGAGTATACCGACCTGACGCACTACTTCTCGCGCATCGTGATGCACTCCAATCCCGACGGCACCGAATGCAAGGCGCTCTACGGCAGCGGTTCCTACTGGCCCAACAGCATCTTCGATATGCACCAGCTGCCGGGACACGGCAGCCGCTTCGTGGGCATCGTGACCGGACACCACGGCGTCTCGCGCTCCGGCAGGCTCTTCATCTTCGACCCGCTCAAGGGCAGGCAAGAGGAGAAGGGCGTGGTGCAGGAGATACCCTACCGCGCGAAAAAGACCGTGCCCGAAATCAAGGACTACCTGGTGGACGGCGTATGGCCGCAATTCACACGCCCTTATCCGCTCGACGACCACCGTTTCCTCGTTTCGGCAAAGCTGCACCGGGACGGCCTTTGGGGAATCTACCTCGTGGACGTGTTCGACAACGTGACGCTGGTGGCGGAATATGAGAACGAGGGGCTCATCACGCCCATTCCGGTGGCGAAACGTCCCATGCCGCCCGTGATACCGGACAAGGTGAAGCCGGGCGACAAGGAAGCCACCGTCTTCATACAAGACCTCTACGAGGGCGAAGGCCTGCGGAACGTGCCGCGCGGCACGGTGAAGAAGCTGCGCGTCTTCACTTACGAGTATGCCTACCTCGATTCGCCGTCGGACTTCGACGCACAGGGCATACAGAGCGGATGGGACATCAAGCGCGAGCTGGGCACGGTGGACGTGGAAGAAGACGGCTCGGCCATCTTCAAGGTGCCCGCCAACACGCCGATATCCATACAGCCGCTCGACGGGAAAGGCAGGGCTGTGCAGTGGATGCGGAGCTGGTTCACGCCCATGCCGGGCGAAGTGGTCTCGTGCATCGGATGTCACGAAGACCAGAACATGATTCCCATCCCCAAGCGCGTGATAGCTTCGCAGATACCCCCCAAGGAACTGACGAAACCCGAAGGCGGCGTACACCCGTTCACCTTCGAGCACGAGATACAGCCTGTGCTGGACAAGTACTGCATCGCCTGCCACAACGGCGAGAACGGCACGCTCTACCTCAAGAGCGACAGCATGGAACTCTACAAGCGGGGTGTGGTAACGAAGCTCAGAAGATACTACCGGAAAAGCTACCTCAACCTGCACCCCTACGTCTACCGCCAGGGACCGGAAGCCGACATCCATGTGCTGCGGCCCTACGAATACCATGCCTCGAACAGCGAGCTCGTGCAGATGCTCGACAAGGGGCACCACGGCGTGCGCATGGAGGAGAAAGACATGAAGACCCTCTGCCAGTGGATAGACTTCAACGCTCCCTACTCGGGTAACTTCGAGATATGGAAATCGTTCAAGGGATACGACCAGTACGAGCGCCGCAGGGAGCTGATGGAGAAGTATGGCGGCGCAAGCGTGGACTGGCGGAAGGAACTGAAGGACTACGCCGACTACCTGAAGCGGAAAGGTGCGGACGCTCCTGTGGCACCGGTGGCGGAACAGCCGACTTCAACTCCGCGCAGCGCCTACAGCTGGGGCTTCGACAAAGCCGCTGCCGTGCGGATGCAGCAGAAAGGCGTGGCGGCCACGGAACGGAGCATCGAGGTGGCTCCCGGCATCGTCATGCGGTTCAGATGGATTCCGGCAGGGAAGTATGTGAAAGGAAAAGATTCCGGCAGCCAAGGGGCTACGGACTTCCGCAAGCAGAAGATAGCCAAAGGCTTCTGGATGGGCGAGATGGAAGTAAGCAACCGGCAGTACACCGCCCTGGTGCCGGAACACGACAGCCGCTTCATCGGCCAGCAGTGGAAAGACCACACCACGCCGGGCTATCCTGCCAACCGGCCGGAACAACCGGTCGTTCGGGTGTCGTGGACCGAAGCCATGGCGTATTGCAGGAAGCTGAGCGAGAAGACGGGGCTGAACATAACGCTGCCCACCGAAGAGCAGTGGGAATGGGCGTGCCGCGCCGGAAGCACGGACGATATGTGGTACGGAAAGGCGACGGACGACTACTCGGCGTATGAAAACCTGGCGGACCGTACCATCGGCCAACTTGCCGTCATGGGCGTCAATCCTAAGCCGATGCCTGCCGGATGCGAACTCCGGAAGTTCTGGGACTTCGTTCCGCGCGACACGTTTGCCGACGACCGCAGCCTGATTTCCGTCAAAGGCGGTACGTACCGGAGCAATCCGTGGGGGCTGTACGCTATGCACGGCAACGTGGCGGAGTGGACCAACTCCGAACGTTCCGCCGGTTCGACGGAGAAGGTGGTCTGCGGCGGTTCGTGGCGCGACCGTGCGACAAAAGCCACCGCACGCTACCGCAGGTATTTCGAGCCTTGGCAGGCAGCCTTCAACGTGGGTTTCCGGGTAATCATCGAATAGTCATCATCTGACAATGTCGGAGTGCAAGACCGTAGCGGCAAGGGTGTTGCGGTACTTGACAGGCGGAGCAAGTCCAAGTGGTTCTAAGCGCGTCTTAGAACCACTTGATTTTTTTGAACCACACGAACGTCGCCGCCGCCAGGACCGCCGACAGCAGGATGATGAGCGCGAACGCGTAGGGGAACTCGCCCAGCTGCACGTCTACGTTCATGCCGTAGAAGCTGGCTATCAGCGTGGGAATCATCAGCGTGATGCTGAGGCTTGTCATGCGTTTCATGATGGCGTTGACGTTGTTGGAGATGATGGAGGCGAAGGCGTCCATCGTGCCGGTGAGGATGTCGCTGTAGACGTTCACCGTGTTGTATGCCTGGCGCAGCTCTATGGCAACGTCTTCCAGCAGCTCCAGGTCGGGGCGGTCGGCAGACTGGAAGATATTCCGCAATCGTCCGAGCAGGATTTCGTTTCCCCGGATGGAAGTGTCGAAGTAGACGAGCGTCTTCTGCAGCTTCATCAGCCGGAGCAGGTCTTCGTTGCGGATGCTCTTCTCCAGCTCCTTCTCGGCGGCGGCCACCTCGTTGTTGATTTGCTTCAGGTACTTCTGGAACCATACGGCGGAGGAGTAGAGGATGCGCAGTATCAGCGTCAGTTTGTTGCCGACGGAGATTCCCTTGCGGCGGGTGTACTGGATGAAGTCGGGAAGCAGTTCGGTGCGGTGGTAGCATACGGAGACGATGGTGTCGTGGCCCGTGATGATGCCGATGGGCACCGTGATGAACGGGATGCCGTGCTGGCTGCTCTGCATGGGGATGCGCAGGATGGTGAGCAGCCAGTCGCCTTCGGTCTCCGTGCGCGGGCGTTCGTCGGTGTCGGCGATGTCTTCGAGGAACGACTCGGGGACGTTCAGCTCTTGGGTGAGGAACTGGTAGTCGCTGTCGTCGGGGCATTCCACGCAGACCCAGCAGCCGGGCGTCCACCCGGCTTGCTCTGCGAAGCCGTTTTCGTTGTAGAGGTATTTTCTCATGGGGCGGTTTTCTTTTTAGGAATTATCGCTTCGTCGGGAGTTATCGCTTCGTCGGGAGTTATCGGGAGTTATCGGGAGTTATCACTTCGCTTCGCTCCGTTAGGAGTTAAAGGCCAATAGTCTGGTTTATATAAAAAGGAGTATCGGCCGATAACTCCCGATAACTCCCGATAACTCCCGATAACTCCTTTTAACTCCTTTAAATTCCCGAATAACTCCTTTAAACTCCCGAATAACTCCCGACGAAGCGATAACTCCTTTCTTCGTACTGTTTGTCTATAACTTCTAAACAACGCGGCGTGCCTGTTGGTTCAAGCCATGCCGCGGTCCGCCTTCCGGCGCGCGGGCTATGCCTTTCCTCCTTCCCGTTCCGGCTCGATGTTCGGCAGGAAGCCTGTCACCACGCCCAGCAGCGGGAGCAGCGTGCTTATCTGGAAGACGAACTGCACGCTGGTCTTGTCCGCCAGCCAGCCGAAGAACGCCGAGCCGAGTCCGCCCAGCCCGAACATCAGGCCGAAGAAGACTCCGGCTATCATGCCCACCTTGTCGGGCATCAGGTCGGTGGCGTATACCAGGATGGCGGAGAATGCCGATGAGATAATCAGCCCGATGAGCACGGCGAGCAGGATGGTGGCCGTCTGCCCCACGTAGGGCAGGCAGAGCGTGAAGGGGGCCGCACCGAGTATCGAACCCCAGATGACGTATTTGCGTCCGATGCGGTCGCCTAACGGTCCGCCGAAGAAGGTTCCCACCGCCGAGGCGGCGAGAAAGGCGAAGAGGCAGTATTGCGCCCCTTGCACCGACATGGCGAACTTGTCCATCAGGAAGAAGGTGAAGTAGTTCGTCATCGAGGCCATGTAGAAATATTTCGAGAAGACCAGCAGCCCCAGGATGAGGAGCGCCGTGTGCACCGTCCGCTTCGTGAACCGGGAGGCGGAAGCCGCCGTCTGCACCGTCCGACTGCGGACGGCGGAAAGCAGCTGCCGCTTGTACCAACGGCCGATGCGGGCAAGCACGAAGATGGCGAGCAGCGCCGCCAGCGCGAACCAGCCTATCGCCCCCTGCCCGAAGGGGATGACGATGAGCGCGGCAAGCAGCGGTCCCATCGCGCTTCCGGCGTTACCGCCCACCTGGAAGATGGACTGTGCGAGCCCCTTGCGGCCGCCCGATGCCAGCTGTGCCACACGCGACGACTCGGGGTGGAAGACCGAAGAGCCGCACCCCACCAGTCCCACCGCCGCCAGCATCCATCCGAACGAGCCTGCCACGGCAAGGCACAGCAGTCCCACCAGCGTGAATCCCATCCCCACGGCCAGCGAATAGGGCTGCGGGTGCTTGTCGGCAAGCCGTCCGGAGACGGGCTGCAACAGCGAGGAGGTGAGCTGGAACACCAGCGTGATGACGCCAATCTGCACGAACGTGAAGCCGAACTTCTCTTTCAGCAGGGGATAGACCGCCGGAATCACCGACTGCATCATGTCGTTGAGCAGGTGTGCGAAACCGATGGAGAGCAGGACCGCGTAGGCGGTGCCGCTTCCGTGGTGGGATGGAGTGGTTTGGTCAGTTGCCATATCGTATCTTTTTCGTTGTCTCTTCCAGTTTCAGCAGCGCGCGCTTGGCGTCCAGCCCGCCGGCATAGCCCGTCAGCGTGTGGTCGCTGCCGACGACGCGGTGGCACGGGACGAAGACGGACAGCGCGTTGGCGCCGTTGGCGTTGGCCACCGCACGGACTGCGCGGGGCATACCGATTCTCCGCGCCAGTTCGCCGTAGGAGAGGGTCTGCCCGAAGGGGATGCGCAGCAGCTCGTCCCATACCCGCCGCTGGAAGTCCGTACCGGCAAGCAGCAGCGGCACGTCGAACTCCTTGCGCGCTCCGGCGAAGAACTCGTCGAGCTGCCTTGCAGCCTGTTCAATCACTTCCGAGGTTCCTTCCTCGAACGCGGCGTCGAGCCGCCTTTCCAGCCGACGGCTGACGGCGGCGCGGTGTTTCTTCCCCGCCTGCCAGTCGCACAGGCAGAGCTTGTCGCCGCACGAACCGAGCAGCAGCACGCCGCACGGCGATTCGTAACGTCTTGTCCGGATGATGTTCTTCGCTTTCATGATTCTTCTTCTCTTTTTCTTCGTCCATGCGCCGCGCGGGCGGGCGCAGGTCCGTTCCGGCTGCAAAGATAGCCAACAATCGCGGTATTTGGTTCCTTATCCGCACGACTTTGTCTTTTTTTGTATGGCGTTTTCTTTTAAAGGAGTTGTCATTTTGTTAGGAGTTAAAGGAGTTATCGGGAGTTATCAGCCGACAAGTCGGCTTAGGAGTTAAAGCCAATACTCCTGCAACGGCATCCCCGGCACAAGAGTATCGGCTTTAACTCCTTTAACTCCTAACGAAGCGAAGCGGAGTGATAACTCCTCTAACTCCTACCAATGTGATAACTCCTTCGAATGAACCGCGCGTGGAAATGTTATTTTTGCTTTTTGGAGTGAAATAGTTTGACCGCTATTTTGTACCTTTGCCGCTGGAACGAGGATGTGGCGGGACATCTGCCTTCCCCTCGCGTGAGACACTTGGAAATATGTACAATTAAAACAATACAGATTATGAGCAAGAAAGCCCTTTTAATGATTCTTGATGGCTGGGGCGTCGGCGATCAAGGCAAAGATGACGTGATTTTCAATACACCTACTCCCTATTGGGACAGTCTGTTGGCCAACTATCCGCACTCCCAACTCCAGGCAAGCGGCGAGAACGTCGGCCTGCCCGACGGGCAGATGGGTAACTCCGAAGTGGGCCACCTCAACATCGGCGCCGGACGCATCGTCTATCAGGACCTGGTGAAAATCAACCGCGCCTGTGCCGACGGCAGCATCCTGAAGAACAAGGAAATCGTCTCCGCCTTCTCCTATGCCAAGGAGCACGGCAAGAGCATCCATTTCATGGGACTGACCAGCAACGGCGGTGTGCACAGCTCTTTCGACCACCTGTTCAAACTCTGCGACATCGCCAAGGAATACGGCCTTGAGAACACCTTTATCCACTGCTTCATGGACGGCCGCGACACCGACCCGAAGAGTGGCAAGGGCTTCATCGAACAGCTGACGGCACACTGTGCGCAGTCCGCCGGTAAGGTGGCTTCTATCGTCGGCCGCTTCTACGCCATGGACCGCGACAAGCGTTGGGAACGTGTCAAGGTGGCCTACGACCTGCTGGTGAACGGCGAAGGAAAAGTTGCCACGGACATGGTGCAGGCCATGCAGGAGTCGTATGACGAAGGGGTGACCGACGAGTTCATCAAGCCCATCGTGAACGCCAACTGCGACGGCACCATCAAGGAGGGCGATGTCGTCATCTTCTTCAACTACCGCAACGACCGCGCCAAAGAGCTGACCATCGTGCTGACCCAGCAGGATATGCCCGAACAGGGAATGCACACCATCCCCGGCCTGCAATACTACTGCATGACTCCCTACGACGCCAGCTTCAAGGGCGTGCACATCCTCTTCGACAAGGAGAACGTGCAGAACACGTTGGGCGAATACCTGGCCGCCAACGGCAAGACGCAGCTCCACATCGCCGAGACGGAGAAATACGCGCACGTGACGTTCTTCTTCAACGGCGGCCGCGAGACTCCGTACGATGCCGAAGAGCGCATCCTCGTCCCCTCTCCGAAGGTTGCCACCTACGACCTGAAGCCCGAAATGAGCGCCTACGAAGTGAAGGACAAGCTGGTGGAAGCCATCAACACCCGGAAGTTCGACTTTATCGTGGTGAACTATGCCAACGGCGACATGGTGGGCCACACCGGTGTGTACGAAGCCATCGAGAAAGCCGTGAAGGCCATCGACGCTTGCGTGAAAGACACGGTGGAAGCCGCCAAGGCGAACGACTATGAAGTCATCATCATCGCCGACCACGGCAACGCCGACCACGCCCTGAACGAGGACGGAACCCCGAACACCGCCCACTCTCTGAACCCCGTCCCCTTCGTCTACGTCACCGCCAACAAGGACGCCAAAGTGGAAGACGGCGTACTTGCCGACGTGGCTCCTTCCATCCTGCACATCTTGGGCATGAAGCAGCCGGCTGAAATGACGGGACGAGACTTGATAAAGTGAGAAGTAAGGAATGATAGCTGACTCACCACAGATTACACGGAGTAACACAGATTTTCCTTTAGATTCTTAATAATCAAATGGAATAATCTGTGTTATCCGTGTAATCTGTGGTGAAAACTTTACTGATTATGCTTCAGATAGACGATGTTGTAGTCTCCTTCGACGTGCTGCGCGAGAAATTCCTTTGCAACCTGGATGCCTGCAAGGGCGAGTGTTGCATCGAGGGTGATGCCGGTGCTCCGGTGGAGTTCGAGGAGATAGAGAAACTGGAAGAGGTGCTGCCCGTGGTTTGGGACGACCTTTCGCCCGAGGCGCGTGCCGTGATAGACGCGCAGGGTGTGGTCTACACCGATGCGGAAGGCGACCTGGTGACTTCCATTGTCAACAACAAGGATTGTGTCTTCACCTGCTATGACGGGAAAGGCTGCTGCTATTGCGCCATCGAGAAAGCCTACCGGGCGGGCAAGACGGACTTCTACAAACCGGTCTCCTGCCACCTTTATCCCATCCGGATAGGCGATTACGGTCCCTACAAGGCGGTGAACTACCACCGTTGGGATGTCTGCAAGGCAGCCGTGCTGCTGGGGCAGAAAGAGGATGTGCCAGTCTACAGGTTCCTGCGTGAACCGCTGATACGCAAATTCGGCGAGGAGTGGTATGCCGAGCTGGAACTGGCGGCAGCGGAGATGAAGAAGCAGGGGATGCTATAAGCAAAGTGTGCTGTTTCCTTGTAGGCACCGATTGCTTCCCCATTCAGGCGGAAAGATTATGCACAGTATATAAGAAAAGCTCCGGTCAGCAGGATTATCCTGCCCGTCCGGAGCTTTCTTCGTTGTAAGATGTGAGGTTGGTTATTTAAGCGTCTATATTCGCATACGTTGCGTTCTTCTCGATAAACTCGCGGCGCGGTCCTACGTCTTCGCCCATCAGCATGGAGAAGATGTAGTCGGCTTCGGCGGCGTTCTCCAGATGCACCTGCTTCAGCATACGGTTCTCCGGATTCATGGTCGTCTCCCACAGCTGCTCGGGGTTCATTTCACCCAGACCTTTATAGCGCTGGGTGTGTACGGCGTTTTCCGAACCGCCGCCGTAGGTGTCGATGAACTTCTGGCGTTGCTGGTCGGTCCAGCAATACTCCTTCACCTTGCCCTTGGTGCAGAGGTAGAGCGGGGGAGTGGCGATGTACAGGTAGCCCTGCTGTATCACCTGCGGGAAGTAGCGGAAGAAGAGCGTCATAATCAGTGTGTCGATGTGCGAGCCATCGACATCGGCATCGGTCATGATGATGACCTTCTTGTAGCGCAGCTTGTCGATGTTGGCCTCCTTGCTGTCTTCGCTGTCCACGCCGAAGCGGATGCCCAGCGCCTGGATGATGTTGTTCACTTCGTCGCTCTCGAACGCCTTGTGCCACATGGCTTTCTCCACGTTCAGAATCTTGCCTCGGAGCGGCAGGATGGCCTGGAACGTACGGTTGCGCCCTTGCTTGGCCGAACCGCCGGCGGAGTCACCCTCGACGAGGAACAGTTCGCACTCTTCGGGGTCTTTGCTGGAGCAGTCGGCCAGTTTGCCCGGCATACCGCCGCCCGACATCGGCGACTTGCGCTGCACCGATTCGCGCGCCTTGCGTGCCGCCACGCGTGCCTGCGCTGCCAGTATCACCTTGTCTACAATCATCTTGGCTTCCTTGGGGTGTTCCTCCAGGTAGTAGGAGAGGGCTTCGCCCACGGCCTGGTCCACGGCTCCCATCACCTCGTTGTTGCCGAGTTTGGTCTTGGTCTGTCCTTCGAACTGCGGTTCGGCCACCTTGATGGAGATAACCGCCGTCAGGCCTTCGCGGAAGTCGTCGCCCGAAATCTCTACTTTTGCCTTTTCCAGCATCTTGTTGTCTTCGGCATATTTCTTCAGCGTGCGGGTCAGCGCGCGGCGGAAGCCTGCCAAGTGCGTACCGCCTTCGATGGTGTTGATGTTGTTGACGTAGGAGTGGATGTTCTCGCTGTAGGAGGTGTTGTACATGATGGCCACCTCTACCGGCGTGCCTTGCTTCTCGGTGTTGATGTAGATGACGTCGTTCACCAGGTGCTCGCGCGAGGAGTCGATGTAGCGCACGAACTCCTTCAGGCCTTCTTCCGAGTGGAATACTTCCTGTTTGTAGCTTCCGTCTTCTTCCTGCACGCGGAGGTCGGTCAGCGTGATTTTGATGCCTGCGTTCAGGTAGGCCAGTTCGCGCATACGTGTTGCTAGGATGTCGTAGCTGTAGACCGTCTCGGTGAAGATGCTGCCGTCCGGCCAGAACTGCTGGCGGGTGCCGGTGATGCCGGTGGCGCCCACTTCCTTCACGGAGTAGAGCGGATGGCCGCATTCGTATTCCTGCTGGTAGATTTTCCCGTTGCGGAACACCTGCGTCGTCATGTGCGTGGACAGCGCGTTCACGCACGACACGCCCACGCCGTGCAGACCGCCGGAAACCTTGTAGGAGCCCTTGTCGAACTTACCGCCTGCGTGCAGCACGGTCATGACAACCTCAAGGGCCGACTTCTGCTCTTTCTCATGAAAGTCTACCGGAATACCGCGTCCGTTATCTTGTACGGTGATGGAGTTGTCTTCGTTGATGCTTACCTCGATGTGGTCGCAATAGCCGGCGAGCGCTTCGTCGATGGAGTTGTCTACAACTTCGTAAACCAAGTGGTGAAGTCCCTTGATACTGATGTCGCCAATGTACATGGCAGGACGTTTGCGCACGGCCTCCAAGCCTTCCAGCACTTGGATGTTACTGGCCGAGTAGTTGTTCTCGCCGTTTATCTTTTCTTCTTCAGTCATAGCTAAAATCTCTTAGTGTAATAACAGAGCAAAAGTAGTGAAAATCCGTGGAATATCGTACCGGTTCTTTGATAAATTTGGGCTGTTTATGGCTTTTTTAGAACGCGGGGACGTTGAAGATAGGTTTTGTTACGCGTATTTTTGCCATACGCTATTTCGTAGTTACTTTTCAGTGCCTTTGTGCAGGATGTTAAGTTTGAAATGCTATGAATGAGGCCTATATCCTCTTTTAGTGTGAGAATAATACGTTGCGGATACGGTACGTGATAATGACAGGGTTGTCTCCCTCATTCATGTTTTCGAGAAATGTCTTTAGTTTACCATCGGGTAACATAGGCACCGTATATGCGGCCTTGTCTGTAGATACATCGATGTAGAGTGAATTTCCTTTGATTGCTTTGGGATGTGTGGAGAATATCTCGCACAGTCCTTTGTTGCCATTCAGCGCATCGGGGTTGATAGTTATGGAGGTACTGTTGGCTTTCGAGTAGTAGGTACACAATCTGTCGTTCCACCCCAAAGCTAAAAAAATCAGGCTGTCGGATGCCAAGAAGCTTTCGCCCGAAATCAGATACCCCTCTTGCTCGGCTTCCACCAAATTGTTTCTCTGATATTTGTAATAGAGTGCTTTCTTCTTTTCTTCGGTGATGGATTTCCGATTAGTCCGGTTCAAGAAAGTGTATGCGGGAATAGCTTGCGAACCCTGTATCTTGAAGATGGTACTTGAAAGTACGGGCATATACAGCAGTTCTCCATCTTTTGTGTAGCTGGCGGCGCAAGCACTTCTGATGTCTAAACGTTGCGGAGTGTCATCGGCGAGGAAGGCTTCTGTTATTTTGCCTCGTTCGTTGACGATGTGTATGCAGTTGTTGAGTATCTTTTTCCCTTCATCGTTGAGCTTGGAAGCGGAACTGGTGTGTATGAGCCGCCCCGATTGGTCGGACACGATGCGATTGGGAAGGAATTTCAATGGGATGACCCGCAACAACTTACCGTTCTCGTCGTATTCGAACAGTCGCTTGGTGAAAGAGTCGGTGAGCAACAGGCGGTTACTGTATGCATCGGTTTCAAAGCTACCTATCTGGATGTATTCTAAAGGCCCTCCGCCTTGGTTGCAAATTTTGGAAAGGTATTTCCCCTCTTTGGAGAAAATCATCACATATGCTGACGAACGGTCTGTCACATATAGCTTGTCGTTCATCAGATGTATCTGGAGAATGCCGGAAAGCAATGATTTGTCAGTCGTTTCCAACCGGATGGTGTCGTAATCGGCTATCAGCTCCTCAACGTTACAATCCAAAGGTTCTGAGATTTCTATTTGGGGACAATCGGTTGTGGCAGCTTTCTTGTCCTTTTCTTGGCAACCGCCTAAGACCATTAGGGAGAGAACGGTCGATAAAGTAATCTGATAAACTTTATTCATAGAGCGCAATCTACGCATATAGGGTGTTCGTTTCCTGAATAGCAAGTTACCTTTTTCCCTTTTGCATAAACTCCTCCGACATAAATGTAGCAAGCATCATATTCCCAAGTTTGATATCTGAATTTCTTTTCATTATCGGTCTCTCCGTTATTGTTGTCTTCATTTTCGGCTAAAGCTTCTAAACTTAATAAAGAGAGGTTGACTTTTTTTGATTTTTGAGAGAATTTGTTTGCTTGCAATAAAAAAGAAGTGATACCAATAACAGTAACTATTAAAATTAATCCTTTCTTTTTCATAAAATTATTATTTGTGGAAAACACAAAAAGCCCAATTTACATTGGACTTCCTGTTCTTATATGTTTTTGTCAGCTTAAGCGAGCTTGTTGATGTAGATAGCCAACTTGGATTTCAAGTTGTTGGCCTTGTTCTTGTGGATGATGTTAGTCTTAGCCAACTTGTCCAACATCTTTGTGACACCAGGATACATAGCTGTTGCTTCAGCTTTGTCTGTAGTAGCGCGAAGCTTACGAACAGCGTTTCTCATGGTCTTGCCATAATATCTGTTGTGAAGTCTTCTTGTCTCTTCTTGTCTGATTCTTTTCAGTGATGATTTGTGATTTGCCATCTCGACTAATCTTTTTTAATTCGTTTATCTTTTTAATTGTAGCCCGTGGGGGAATCGAACCCCCCTTTCAAGAATGAAAATCTTGCGTCCTAACCGATAGACGAACGGGCCATCCTTGGTGAGCGTTTCCGCTCTTGCGAACCGGCTTTTCTTCCGTTTGCGGTTGCAAAGGTAGAAACTATTTTTGAATTGGCAAACATTTCGGATGAAAAATTTATGTGATTTCTTCTTCCTTTCTCTCCGGAAGCGGCTTTATGCGCTGGAAGTCAGTGGTGTACGGTTGTTTCATTTTTCTCCTGCCGCCCCGGCTTTTTCATTCTTCTCTTTTAAAATACCGTTGTTTCGCGCTTTTTTTGTAGTTTTGTTAGCCGGATTGAAATTTAAACAGAGGACGGATATGTTACAGAAGACGCAGGGAATCGTGTTGCATTCGCTGAAGTACAAGGATACTTCCATCATTGTGGACATTTATACCGAGGTGGCGGGGCGGGCTTCCTTTCTGGTGCCGGTGTCGCGTTCGCGCAAGGCGGCGGTGAAGCCGGTGCTGTTCCAGCCGCTGGCGTTGGTGGAGCTGGAGGCGGACTTCCGCCCGAACGCCACTATATATAAGGTAAAGGAGGCGAAGTCGCTCTGTCCTTTTGCGTCCATCCCTTACGACCCCTTCAAGTCGGCCATCGCCTTGTTTCTCTCCGAGTTTCTCTACCGTGCCCTGCGCGAGGAGGCGGAGAACCGTCCGCTGTTCGCCTACTTGCAGCACTCCATCCGCTGGCTGGATGCGTGCAGGGGCGGCTTTGCCAATTTCCATCTGGTCTTCCTGATGCGCTTGTCGCGCTTTCTCGGGCTCTATCCCAACTTGGAGGATTATCACCGCGGCGACTGGTTCGATTTGCGGAACGCCTGCTTCACTTCGCTTCGTCCGCAGGCGCATTCCGACTGCATCGGGCCCGAGGAGGCTTCCCGTCTGGCGGTACTGATGCGCCTGAAGTATGAGACGATGCACCTCTTTGCCATGAACCGTGCGGAACGTGCCCGCTGCCTGACGGTGATGAACGAGTATTACCGGCTTCACTTGCCTGATTTCCCTGTACTGAAGTCTTTAGAGGTCTTGAAGGAACTGTTCGATTGAATGGGGCGGCTTCCGTCATGGCTGAATGCCGACGCTGTCAGCCTGCCTGCAAGCTTGAAGCATAGGCGGCATGAACCGTCCGGCCATAGGGGGCGTTCCGTTCCACCGAGGGAAACATTCCGTTTCACCGAAGGAAACAGTTTGTTCCATCGAAGGAAACAGTCTGTTTCAATAGAGCGAAACACTTTGTTTCAATAGAGTGAAACACTTCGTTTCAATAGAGTGAAACACTTCGTTTCAATAGAGTGAAACATTTTGTTCCAATAGAGCGGACATTTTGTTCCAATAGAGTGGAACGGTTTGCCCGATAGAGGGCGTACGGGAGCGGCAGCGGGTTGCCGTCCGCAGGCGGCGGGGGAGTATGACAAAGCCGCACCTCAGGCGTCTTTCCCCCGTGTGTGGGGAGAGAACGGCTTGAGATGCGGCTTCGTAGGTATGTGTCGGCGTCGGGCGACGGCTTTTGCCTTATCCCAACAGCTCTTTCACTTTGGCGGAGATGGCGCGTCCTTCGGCGAGTCCGGCAAGGCGTTTGCTTGCCACGCCCATCACTTTGCCCATGTCTTTGCCGCTAGTGGCGCCCGTCTCGGCGATGATGGCCCGCAGGGCGGCTTCCAGCTCTTCGGGCGTCATCTGCTTGGGCAGGTAGGCTTCCATCACTTTCACCTGTGCCAGCTCGGCGTCGGCCAGGTCCTGGCGTCCTTGCTGCACGTAGATTTCGGCGGCATCCTTGCCTTGCTTGGTCAGTTTCTGGATAATCTTCAGGGCATCGGCGTCGGCCAGCGTGTCGTTGGCTCCCGGGGCGGTCTTGGCTTCGAGGAATACTTTCTTTACGTTTCTCAGGGTTTCCAAAGCTACTTTGTCTTTGGCTTTCATGGCGGTTTTAATGTCTTCGCTGACTTTTTCGAATAAATCCATATTGTAATTTATGATTTTAGATTTATGATTTATAACGTTAGATTCCGGATATCAGATGTTGCGGGCGGGGCGGCTTCAGCAGAAGGTGATGACGTTGCTGCCGCCGCCGTTCTCGCTCTCATGCCCTTCTCCGACGTCGGGCACCCCGGCTTTCTCCGCCTTCGACTTGATGGCGGCGAGGGTGCTCTTGTCGCGCTGGTAGGTGGGCGAGTTCTCCACCATGCCGATGATGTCGGCGTTGTCCAGGTCTTCGGGACGGAAGAGGTAGACGTGGCGGCGGCGCGTACGCGGCGTGCTGCTGTTGATTTCCTTGCCGTAGTAGCGTTCGCGGCGGCTGCGACGGCGTTCTTCTTCTTCGGCGATGCGTTCCAGCTCCTCTTCGGTCTGGTTGGCGATGCGCTCGTCCATCTCCTTGAGGTGGATGTCCTGCATACCGAAGCCGGTGGCGAGCAGGGTGACTTTTACTTTCTCTTTGAGGCTCTCGTCTTTCTCCACGCCGTGCTTGGTGACGATGTCGCGGCTGAAGCGGCTCATAAATTCCTTTACTTCGTCCATTTCGCTCATCATCAGCTTGTGCTCCGAGCTGTAGGAGATACAGATAAGTACCTTCTTGGCGTTGAAGATGTCGTTGTTGTTCAGCAGGGGCGAGGTCTGTGCGTCCAGTATGGCTTTGCTCACGCGGCCTTCGCCGCTGGCATATCCGGTTCCCATGATGGCCACGCCGCCCTGGCGGAGCACGGTGCGCACGTCGTTGAAGTCGAGGTTGATGCGGCCGTGCATGGTGATGATGTCGGAGATACTCTTGGCTGCCACGAGCGCGATGTCGTCGGCGCGGTCGTAGGCCTCCTCGAAGTCCATCTCGCCGTAGATTTCGCTCAGCTTGTCGTTCTTGATGACGATGAGGGCGTCTACGTGCTTGTTGATTTCTTCCACGCCGTCCAGCGCCTGGTCTATCTTCTTGTCGGCTTCCCACTGGTAAGGGATGGTGACGATGCCCACGGTCAGAATCTCCATCTCTTGCGCCACTTTCGCCACGATGGGGGCGGCGCCCGTTCCGGTTCCTCCGCCCATGCCGGCGGTGATGAACACCATCTGTGTGCCGTCGTTCAGGCGTTCCTTGATTTCTTCTACACTCTTCTCGGCTTCCTCCCGTCCTACCTTGGGGTCGTTTCCGGCTCCCAGGCCTTTGCCCAGTTGCAGCTTGTTGGGGACGGGGGAGTCGTTCAGCGACTTGGAGTCGGTGTTGCAAACCATGAAGGACACGCCGTTGATGCCTTCGTTGTACATATGGCTGACGGCGTTGCAGCCGCCACCGCCTACACCGATTACTTTGATGATTTTCGGTGAATCGGTCGGAAAGTCGAATTGTACTATATCGTCCATAATCATTTATACATTATAAGGTTATTGCATTTTATCGTCACCTTCGCCCAAGACTTCTTCCTGCAATTTACCGAAGAGGTCTACTAAGGGACCCAACAAACGTTTGCTTTTCCCGGGAGTTCCTGTTTTGGTGGGCTTTCCTGTTCCGGTGGGTTTTCCTGCTCCGGTGGGTTTTCCCGTTCCAGCGGGCTTTTCTGTATCGTCAGGCTTTTGAGGTTCATTGTTTTCAGGTTTGAAATCGATGTTGATTTGTCCGGAGGGGTCGCTGGTCGGCTTCACCTCTTCCTTACAGCAGTTCTCGTTGCCTGCGGAAAGCAGCCCGAGCAGGGTGTTGTGCCTGCCGTCCTTTCTCAGCACGTCGGAGTATCCGTGTACGGTGTTGCTGATGAATTTCATGTGCTTCACCTTGTCCACTTTGCTCAGTTTGCGGAATGCCTGTTCGAGGTTCTTCAGGTTCGCCCCTCCGCCGGTGAAGACCACTCCCGCGAAGAGCTTGTCTTCGTAGCCGGAGAGTTGCAGCTGGTTCCAGACGTTGGCGAGGATTTCTTCGGCGCGTGCCCCGATGATGTTGTTCAGCGTGGCGAGTTCGATGGTGCGCCCGTCGTCCAACGTGCATACGGGGGGCGTGTCGCTACTTTCCGTCTCTTCGTAGAGGGCGTCGCCGTATTGCAGTTTCAGCTGCTCGGCATCCTGCTCCTCCATCTGCAGCGAGGTGATGTCGCGGGTGATGGTATTGCCGCCCAGGGGCAGCACGCTCAGGTAGCGGAGGATGTTGTTCTTGTAGACCGAAACGGTGGTGGTATCGGCGCCGAAGTCCACGAGCGCGCATCCCGAGCGCATTTCGTTCTCGGTCAGGACGGCGTTTGCCAGTGCCACCGGAGCCACCACCAGGTCGTCGGCTATCTCTATCTTCGCCTGCTCAAGGCTGTGCTCCAGGTTCTTCTTCAGCGAGGCGCGCGCCACGATGTTGAGGAACTGGCCTGTGATGTGCCTTCCTGCCACGCCCACGGGGTCCACTTGCAGGTTGTTGTCTATCTTGTATTCTTGCGGGGCCACATCCAGCACGCTCATGTCAGCCAACGGTATCTCGAGGTTTTCATCACAGATGGAGTCCACCAGCTTTTGCGAGATGATGTCTTCCTCGTTCAATGTACGACTCACCACGTTCTTTACTGTGCGCAATGACTGTCCGCCGATGCCTACGTATACTTTGGCGATGGAGCTGTTGAGCTGGCTTTCCAGCTTGTTGATGATGGAGGTCAGTGCCTGTGCCGTCTTGTCGATGTTGTAGATGATGCCCTTGTGGATGAACTGGGAAGCATCTTCACGCGCATAGGCCAACACCTGGATACTTCCGTCACTGTTCTTCTTCCCGGCGATGCCGGAGATTTTGGAAGAACTCAACTCGATAGCGGCGATGAATTCTGTTGTTGCCATAGTTTTTCTCAATGTGCCAATGTACCAATGTGCCGATGTGCCACTTGGCTGGCGTTTTAATGGTTATTTATTTCTTTAGACAACGGATGTCTGACGTGCGGCATACGCTTTTGACCTGCCCATTAGCCCATTGTCTCATTACTTCTCTCTTTTCGTACAGATAATCTGGTTGCCAAATTCAACGTTGATGCGGGAGTATTTGTTCCAGCCCACTTTGCTCAGGCCCTTTTCGTAGAACGTCCTTACCCGTTTCAGTTTCCGTTCGAAGTCGTCCAGCTTTCCGAGGTAGATGATGTGGTCGCCTACGCGCGGCACCAGCTCGACGTTCCTGCCCGGCAGGACATGGATTTGTTCGATTTGCGCATTCCAGAACGAATTTCTCTGCAAAAATACACCAAACTTATATAAATCCCTCATTGCAAACGACTTTTCTACCCTTCCGGTCGCAACGGCAAGGTGCGCGATGCATTTGGCATCGGGCGGCATCACGGTGCCCTTGTTGTCTACGTAGTAGTTCTCGCCGTTGGCACTCATCACCCGCAGGATGGGGGTGCGCTGGGTCACTTCGATGCAGAGCTTGCCGCTGGGCGTCTTGTAGCATTCCGCCTCGTCGATGAGCGGGTGGGCGGAGAGCGCCTGTTCCAGGGGCTTGGTGCGTATGCGGTCCAGCTCTTTGCCTATGGGGCTGATGCCTTTCTTCTTCAGCAGGGCGGTCACTTCCTTCTTCGTGACGAATCCGGCGTATACCGTGTCTTTGATGCGCAGTTCCACGTCGTGGCACACCTGTCCCGCCGGCTTCCGGTTGAAGGCGGTGATGGCTACGACCAGGTAGGCAAGGACGAGCAGCAGGACGATGGAAAGCAGAATCCGTTTAATCATAGGCTTGTTTGTTGTTTGAGCGGTTTATCATTCATTGTTTATCCGTTGCTCGAGCAGTCGGGTGATGGCGGGCACGTAGTTGTCCAGGTCGCCCGCTCCCAGCACTATCAGCACTTCAACGGTTTTCTTCGAGAGCAGTTCCACGACATCCTCCTTCCGGCAGATGCACTTTTCGATGCCCGGGCGCAGGTTGTCGTAGATGAGCCGGCTGCTGACGCCGGGGATGGGCTGCTCGCGGGCAGGGTAGATTTCCGTCAGAATCACCTCGTCCAGCAGCGAGAGGCTGTCGGCAAACTCCCGGTAGAAGTCGCGCGTGCGGGTATAGAGGTGGGGCTGGAAGATGGCGGTTATCTTCCTGTCGCTGTAGAGTTCGCGGATGGACTTCACGCTCTGCGCGATTTCCGCCGGATGGTGGGCGTAGTCGCTCAGGAACGCGAGGCGGGGGGTCTTCAGCTTGAAGTCGAAACGGCGGTCCACGCCACGGAAGCTTGCCATCCCTTGTTTGATTTCCTCGTCAGTCGCTCCGCTGAGGTGGGCGAGCGCCATGGCGGCGACGCCGTTTTCGATGTTGATGCCGACGGGCACGCCGAGCCGGATGTCGCTGATGCGGGTGTCCGGTGCGACGAAGTCGATGAAGATTTCACCGTTTCCGATGCGGATGTTCTCGGCATGGAAGTCTCCCTCGTCGCGCGAGTAGGTGTATACCCTCACGCCCGGCTGCACATCCGGTTGCAGGGCGAGTCCCCGGCGGATAATCAGCGCGCCGCCCGGCTGGATGAGGGTGGTGTAGTGGCGGAAGCTCTCGAGATAGGCTTCGCGCGTGCCGTAGATGTCCAGATGGTCGGGGTCGGTGGCGGTGATGACGCTCATCCAGGGGGAGAGCCAGTGGAACGAGCGGTCGAACTCGTCCGCCTCGATGACGGTGTACGGACTTGCCGGGGACAAAAGCAGGTTTGTCCCGTAGTTCTTCGAAATTCCTCCGAGGAAAGCCGTGCATCCTACGTGCGACTGATGCAGCAGGTGCGCCGCCATCGTGCTGGTCGTGGTCTTGCCGTGTGTGCCTGCCACGCAAAGCCCCTTGCTGCTGCGGGTAATTGTACCCAGCACCTGGGCACGTTTCTCTATCTCAAAGCCGTTCTCCCGGAAGTACGCCAGCTCGGCGTGCTCCTGAGGGATGGCGGGGGTGTATACGACCAATGTGTTCTCCTTGTTCCTGCAACGTTCCGGAATCAGGTTGGCGTCTTCCTCGTAGTGTATCTGCGCGCCTTCGGCAATCAGGTGCCCGGTCAGTTCGCTTGGCGTGCGGTCATATCCCGCCACGAACTTGCCTTTGGAGAGGAAATAGCGTATCAGCGCGCTCATGCCGATGCCACCGGCACCGACAAAATAGACGGATTGTATGGTTTCTATCTTCATTTGCTTGTTTGTTTAATGAGTTTCAGTACCTCTTTGGCGATGGTTGTAGCCGAGTCGGGCAGTGCCAGGCTGGCGATGTGGGCGCTCAGTGCTTCCAGCTTGCCGCTGTCTGCCACGGTCTCCAGTGCTACGGGCAGGAGCTTCTCTCCGGCTTCCGCGTCTTTCACGTAGAGGGCGGCGCCTTTGTCGACGAGCGCCAGCGCGTTCTTGGTCTGGTGGTCTTCTGCCACGTTGGGCGAGGGAACCAGGATGACGGGTTTGTGCAGCAGGCAGAACTCCGAGATGGAACCGGCTCCGGCGCGCGAGATGACCAGGTCGGCTGCGGCGTAGGCGCTTGCCATGTCTTTGATGAAGTCCGTCGCGTACAGGTTGGGGAGGGCGCTGATGTGCGGTTGCCGCACGGCTTCGCCGGTGGCTGCGGCGATGGCGGCTCTTACCTCGTCGATATATATCTTGCCGGTCTGCCAGATGAACTGCACGTCGGGATGTTGCCGGATGGTGTCGAGCCCGGAGGCCAGTGTCCGGTTGATGGTGCGCGCCCCGAGGCTGCCGCCCAGTATCAGTATCGTCTTCTTGGACGGGTCCAGGCCGAAGCTGCGCAGGGCATCTTCGCGGGAGACGGCTTGCTGGAGCAGGTTCTGGCGGACGGGGTTGCCGGTCATGATAATCTTCTCTGCGGGGAAGAACTTCTCCATGCCTTCGTAGGCAACGCATATCTTGCAGGCTTTCTTGGCAAGCAGCTTGTTGGTGACGCCTGCGTAGGAGTTCTGTTCCTGTATCAGCGTGGGCACGCCCATCATGCCCGCCATCTTCAGGGTGGGGCCGCTGGCGTATCCGCCCACGCCTACCGCCACTTGCGGACGGAACTGCTTGATGATGCTGCGTGCCTTCCACTGGCTGCGCAGCAGTTTCAGCAATACGGCGAAGTTCTTCCACAGGTGTTTACGGTCGAAGCCTGCCACGGGCAGTCCGATAATCCGGTAGCCTGCGTCGGGCACGCGCTGCATCTCCATCCTGCCTTCGGCGCCTACGAACAGGATTTCAGCATCGGGACACAGCTCCTTGATGGCGTTGGCGATGGAGACGGCGGGGAAGATGTGTCCGCCGGTGCCGCCGCCGCTGATGATGAGACGGGGGGCGGGCAGCCGTTCCAGCCTTTCCTGTCTCTCCAGCCCCTCCCCCTTCCCCTCCCCCGTAGGGAGGGGGGGAAAGTTACTTTTGCTTGTATGGTTGCTCATATCGTTGTTTGGTTTCTATGATTGTTTATTTGTATGTTCTTGTTCTCGTTTTTTGTTCTTTTGGGTTTCCTTTATCTTTTCTCTTCTTCTTCTTCTTCTTTTCTTCCTTATCTTTCCTTTCTCTTCTCTTCTCTTCTCTTCTCCCCTATGTTTCCCTATCATTCTTTTCTCCCTCCCTACGGGGGAGGGATGGGGAGGGGCAGCTTACTCAAACTCCGCATCACTGTTCAGCATCCTCGCTGTCGGTTCGGCGGCGGCTTGTGCTTCGCTGTATGCAGCTACTTCATTATGAGTGCCTTCATCTGCACTGTCGGCTGTTGCCGGGATGGCGGTTTGCGCTTCCAACTGTTGCTGTTCTTCCAGTTCCCGCTGTTCTTCCAGTCCGGCGGTATAGCGGCTGACGCTCAGTATCATGCCGATGTAGGCGCAGTTTATCAGCGTGGAAGTACCGCCCTTGCTGATGAGCGGCAGCGGTTGCCCGGTGACGGGAGCCAGTCCCACCGCCACCATCATATTGAAGACGGCCTGCGACACCAGCAACAGGGCTATGCCGATGACGAGAAAGGCTGGGAAGGTGCGCTCGCATTTCTTGGCAATGCGCCCTACGCGTATCAGCAGGATGATGTAGAAGAACACGACGAGACCTCCGCCCACCAGCCCGAGCTCTTCGATGATGATGGCAAAGATGAAGTCGGAGAATGCCTGGCTCAGGAAATCCCGTTGTACGGAGTTCCCCGGCCCTTTACCGATGATATGGCTGGTGGCAACGGCAATGCGGGCGTGGGCTATCTGCGCATCTTTGTCTATGTCGAACTTGGCGGCGGGAACTTTCTTGTTGCTTGTAAACTTCTCGATACGGGCACGCCACGTGTCGAACCGGTGCAGGAAAGGTATGTCGCTGTTCTTCGTCATCAGCAGGAAGGCTACGGCGACAACTCCCACCGAAGCCAGGCCGCCAATCAGCATCAGCAGTTTCTTGGCCGGGACACGTCCGATGAACATCATCAGGAAGACCACCCCGAAGAGCAGTGCCGCCGTGGATAGGTTCTCCGGTGCGATAAGCAGGCAGATTCCCCCGGTTATAATCATAATCCGTTTGAAGGCTTTCGGATGGGCGCCTTCCTCGTCTTGTCCCTTGGAGAGGATGAAAGCCGTGACGATGATGACCGCCATCTTGGCAATCTCCGAGGGCTGGAACTGTATGCCCATGAAGGTCATCCAGCGTGCCGCGCCGTTGATGCGTTCCATCATCATGACCAGTATAAGCAATATTGCAGAGATTGGAAGCAGAAAGACGGGGAATACCTGGAACCATTTGTAGGGAATGTTGTGCATGAGGACAACAATCACGGCACCCACCATCAGGATGATGCTGTGCTGGGTGATGGGAGCCCAGTGGTCGCCGCTTTTGTAAGTCAGCGTACTGGCAGCACTGAACACCTCTGTAATGGAGATGAGACAGAGGAAGAGGAAAATAATCCAGATTACTTTGTCTCCCTTGAATATGCTTTTTAATAAATCCATAATAATCTAAATGCGACGATTTATAACTCTCTCACGTACTTCTTGAACTGGTCGCCCCGGTCTTCGTAGCTCTTGAAGAGGTCGAACGAGGCACAGCAGGGGCTCAACAATACGGTCTCGCCTTTCTTTGCCAGCCGGAAAGCGGCGTCTACCGCGTCTTTCATGCCGGTCTGCACGTCGGCCACCGGCAGGCCGAGACGGTCGAAGAACGTGTGCAGCTTTTCATTGTGCAGTCCCAGGTAGACCAGGGCGGAACATTTGGTGCGTACCAGCTCTTCTATTTCGGTATAGTCGTTGCCCTTGTCTTTGCCGCCAAGGATGAGCACGGTCCGGGTGGTCATGCTCTGTAGGGCATACCAGCAGGAGTTGACGTTGGTGGCCTTGGAGTCGTTGATGAACTGGACGCCGCGCACGGTCGCCACCTTTTCCAAGCGGTGCTCCACGCCCTTGAAGTCGGACAGGGCTTTGCGGATGTCTTCCTTCCTGATGCCTGCGAGGTTGGCAGAGATACCGGCAGCCAGCGAGTTGTAGAGGTTGTGCGTGCCGTGCAAGGCGAGCTCTTCCTGCTCCATGTTGAAGGCGATGGGCTCGTTGATTTCCACTTCGCCGTCTTCCACATAGGCGATGGCGCCGTCTTCTTTCACGGCGGCGAAAGGATAGGGGTGTGCTTTCAGGCCGTGCTTCTCCAGCTCCCGGCGGATGATGGGGTCGTCGTTCCAATAGATGAAGGCGTCTTCCGGCGTCTGGTTCTGCGTGATGCGGAACTTGGCGTCGACGTACTTCTGCATACAGTGGTCGTAGCGGTCCAGGTGGTCGGGGGTGATGTTCATCAGGACGGCGATGTTGGCGCGGAACTTATACATATTGTCCAGCTGGAAAGAACTGAGCTCGATGACGTAATAGTCGTGCTTCTCCGTTGCCACCTGCAGGGCAAGGCTGTTGCCGATGTTGCCTGCCAGTCCCACGTTCAGCCCCGCGCTCTTGAAGATGTGGTAGATGAGCGAGGTGGTGGTGGTCTTTCCGTTGGAGCCGGTGATACAAATCATCTTGGCGTCCGTGTAACGTCCGGCAAACTCTATCTCGGAGATGATGGAGATGCCTTTCTCTTTCAGTTTCAGAATCAGCGGAGCGTCGTTGGGGATGCCGGGGCTTTTCACCACCTCGTCGGCATTGAGTATCAGTGCTTCCGTGTGCTGTCCTTCCTCCCAGGCGATGCCATACTTGTCCAGCAGTTCCTTGTATTTGTCTTTGATGGCGGACATATCGGATACGAATGTGTCGAACCCCTTTACTTTGGCGAGTACGGCAGCTCCCGCGCCGCTTTCGCCTGCTCCTAAAACTACAATTCTATTCATGCTATTTGAATTTTGAATTTTGAATGATGAATTTTGAATTACCGTGCGGCGTGCTTGTAAGTGCAGCCTCATTCATAATTCAAAATTCATCATTCATAATTCCTTTGTTATCTTATCTTTAAAGTTATAATGGTTATGGCTGCCAATACAATGGTCACAATCCAGAAGCGGACGGTAATCTTTGATTCATGGAACAGCTGGTCCGGCTTGGTAAACACCACTTTGCAGCCGGGCTCTATCAGGTTCATGCCCGTGCGGAAGTGGTCGTGTATCGGTGTCCGTTTGAAGAGGCGCTGCTTGACGCCTTTCCGCTTGCCTGCCTTGTAGTACACCCGTTGCAGGATGACCGACAGGTTCTCCACGAGGAATATGCCGCAGAGAATCGGTATCAGCAGCTCCTTGTGGATGATGATGGCATATACGGCAATGATGCCGCCGATGGTCAGGCTGCCCGTGTCGCCCATGAACACTTGCGCCGGATAGGCGTTGTACCACAGGAAACCAATCATGGCACCGATGAAGGCGCAGATGAAGATGACCAGTTCTTCCGACCCCGGGATATACATGATGTTCAGATAACCGGCATACTCGATGTGGCCGGACACGTATGCCAGTATTCCCAAGGTCAGGCCGATGATGGCGGAGTTGCCTGCCGCCATGCCGTCCATGCCGTCATTCAGGTTGGCACCGTTGGAGACGGCTGTCACGACGAAGATGGTGACGAGCACGAACAGTATCCAACCGGCGGTCTGTGCGTGCTTTCCCATGAAAGAGACGAGGTCCGCATAGTCCAGGTTGTTGCTCTTGACGAAAGGGATGGTGGTCTGTGTCGCCTTGATTTCCTTGGCGGCATGAACCACTTCGATGCCTTCCGGTTTCTCCAACTCGATGTTTTCGCGGATGACGACCTGCGGGCTGAGGTACAGCGTCAGACCGACGATGAGGCCGAGCCCTACCTGACCGATAATCTTGAACTTGCCGTGCAGTCCCTCTTTGTCTTTTTTGAATATCTTGATGTAATCGTCGGCGAATCCTAACGAACCCAGCCAGACGGTGGTGATGAGCATAAGAATCATGTAGATATTCTCCAGCCTGCCCAGCAGCAGGCAGGGAATCAGGATGGCGAATATGATGATGATGCCGCCCATGCTCGGCACGCCCACCTTGTTCACACCGAACGGGTCGATGCTGGCATCCCGCTGCGTCTCGGTGATTTGCTTACGTTTTAATAACTTGATGAACTTGTCGCCCCAGATGCTCGAGATGAGCAGTGCCAGGATGATGGCCATCAATGCCCTGAACGAGGTGTAGCCGAACATTCCCGCACCGGGGAAATCGTATTTGTCCAACCATTGAAATAAGTAGTATAACATATTCTTTTTAATGTGCTAATGTGGTTAATGTGCTAATGTGGCAATGTGCTAATGTGGTTAATGTGGCAATGTGCTAATATGCTAATGTACTAATATATTAATGTACTAATATGTTAATGTATAATGGGTGTGCCATTACGCCGCATGGCAATTAGCACATTGCCACATTAACCACATTAGCACATTAACCACATTGCCACATTATCTCATTATCTCATTTAAAATCTCCTTATCATCGAAGTGATGTTTCACTCCCTTTATTTCCTGATAGTTCTCGTGCCCTTTACCGGCAACGAGGATGACATCTCCCGGTTGCGCCAGCATACAGGCGGTCTTTATCGCCTCTTTCCGGTCGGTGATGCTGATGGTCTTCTGCATATCATCCTTGTCCAGACCGGCAAGCATATCGTTGATGATGTTTTGCGGCTCTTCGAAGCGGGGGTTGTCGGAGGTGATGATGACGCGGTCGCTCAGGCGGGCGGACTCTTTGGCCATGATGGGGCGTTTGCCCTTGTCGCGGTTGCCGCCGGCACCGACTACGGTAATCACCTTTCCCCTGCCTTCCAGTACGCCGTGGATGGCGTTCAGTACGTTCGCCAGCGCGTCCGGCGTGTGGGCGTAGTCTACGATGGCGGTGAAGCCTTTCGGAGAGCGCACGGCATCGAACCGTCCTGCCACCGGATGCAGCGTGCTGAGGGCGACGAGCACATCCTCCTCTTTCTTGCCCAGCAACACGGCGGCGCCGAACACGGCAAGCAGGTTGGACGCGTTGAACTTGCCTATGAAGCGTACGGCAAGCTCACGGTCGTTGAAGTCGAGCAGCATCCCTTCGAAATGCGACTCCAGCACTTTCCCTTTGAAGTCGCAGAGGCTTCTCAACGAATAGGTATATACGCGCGAACGCGTGTTCTGTGTCATCACCAGTCCGTTCTTGTCGTCCAGGTTGGTCAGGCTGAAGGCTCCCTTCGGCATATCGTCGAAGAATTTCTTCTTCGCCTTCAGGTAGTTCTCTACGGTTTTGTGGTAATCCAGGTGGTCGCGCGTCAGGTTGGTGAAGATGCCTCCGGCAAACTTCAGTCCGCTGATGCGTTGCTGCGCGATGGAGTGCGAGCTGACCTCCATGAAGGCGTATTTGCATCCGGAGTCCGCCATCTCGCCCAGCAGGCGGTTCAGCGTAATCGGGTCGGGAGTCGTGTGGTCGGTCGGGACGGGACGGTCGTCGATGTAGTTGCATACGGTGGAAATCAGTCCGACCTTGTATCCGAAGTAGCGGAACGTATGGTATAATAAGGTGGCGATGGTCGTCTTGCCGTTCGTGCCGGTGACGCCTACCAGCTCCATCTTCGAGGTGGGGTCGCCGTAGAAGGCGGTGGCCACCTTGCCTACCGCATTTTCGCTGTCTTTCACCTGGATGTAGGTGATGTCCGCTTCGGGCGCTTCGGGCATATCTTCGCACAGTACGGCGATGGCGCCTTTCTCGATGGCGGTCGGGATATACGTGTGCCCGTCGGCTTGTGTGCCGTGCATGGCCATGAACAGATGTCCGGCCGCAACCAGGCGGGAGTCGATGTTTACTCCTGTTATCTCTTTCTCTGTACTGCCGATAACTTGTATCGGTTGTATCACCTTTAGTAGTTCGCTTAGTCTCATACCTTATTATATATAATGTATATACTCTCTTTTCCCGTTCATCAGTGCATCGCATCAGTGTAGCGTCAGGGCTATTGTCTGCCCCTTCACCAGGCGGCTTCCGCCTGCAATGGATTGGTTCTTCACCTTGCCGATGCCGTTCAGGCGCACCTTGAGCCCTTTGCTTTCCAGCAGGTAGACGGCATCCTTGGCACCCATGCCCACTACGCTGGGCACCGTGCCGGACGCGATTTTCCGGTCTTGCAGGATGACGGCAGTCGGGGTAGCCTGGCTGTGTCCCCACAGCGCGCTCTTTTTCTGCGTCTCGAACTGTTCCTGTACCGGAACGTCCAGCGCGTCGAGCACCCGCAACGCCTGGTTCATTTCACCGGCTTTCACTGCGGGAATCACGTTCGTGGTGCTGTCTATCGCGTTGCGCAGGTCGAACCGCAGGTTCTTGGCATATACCCTCTCGGCAATCTTGCCGAACACGCTGCCCGCCATCAGTCCGCCCGATGCGGGAGGCCCCGGTTTCTGTATGGCGACGATGCAGCTGTACTTGGGCGCTTCCGCCGGGAAGTATCCGCAGAAGCTGACCAGGTAGTTCACCCGTCCCGCCTTATACCCGGCGGCGCCTTGCGAAATCTGTGCCGTCCCGGTCTTTCCGGCTACGGCAAACTGCTTGCTTCCGGCAGGTTTCGCCAGTCCTTGCGAGACCACCTTGTGCAGGATGTCCCGTATCTGTGCCAGCGTGCGGTCCGAACAGATTTTGGGGTTGATGACTTCCGTAGGATACTCTTCCACTACCTCGCCGTCCTTCACCGCCGCTTTCACGAACTTCGGGCGCACCATGACGCCGTTGTTGGCGATGGCGTTGTAGAAGGTCAGGATGTTCAGCGGCGGAATCTGCGTCTCGTAGCCGATGCTCATCCAGGGCAGCGTGGTCTTGGCAAAGTAGCGCTCTTTCGGCCCGCGGATGTTGGGCTTGCCCTCTCCGGCGATTTGCAGCTGGAGCGGACGGTCGATACCGATGCGTTTCAGTCCGTCGACGAACTTCTGCGGGTTGTCCTTGTAGTACTTGTCGATGAGGTAGGAGACGCCGATGTTGGAAGAGACTTCCAGGATGCGTGTCACGTCAATCTTGCCGTACCCGCCCCGGCGCCAGTTGTGGTCTTTCATCGGCCGGCCGTGCATCATCATGACGCCGTTGCCCGTGTCCACTTCCGTGTCGGGGGTAATCTTCCCGTCTTCGAGCGCCACCATGATGGAGGCGGTCTTGAACGTGGAGCCCGGTTCCAGCATATCGCTGATGGCATTGTTGCGCATTTCGTAATAGCGGCCGTTGCTTGCCTTCGTCATGTTGACGATGGCCTTTACCTCTCCGGTCTGCACCTCCATCAGGGCGGCTACGCCTACGCTGGCGTTCAGCTCTTTCAGCTTGTCCACCAGCGCCTTCTCGCAGATGTCCTGCATATCCACGTCAATGGTGGAGATGATGTCGCAGCCGTCCACGGGGGCTATGTCTACGATGTTCAGGTATTTGTTCCTCACCTTCTGGCGGTGGGTGATGCCGTTGCGTCCCTTCAGCAGGGTGTCGAAAGCCAGTTCGATGCCGTTCTTCGCCCCTTGTGCCGTGTCGGCATAGAGGTCGCCCAGCGTACGGGCGGCGAGGGAGCCGAAGGGCTTCTTGCGCTGGTTGAAGGGCTGTTCGTGGAATCCGCCCTTGTATTTGTTCAGTTTGAACACCGGCAGCCTTCTGGCTTCCTTGTATTGGATGTAGGAGATTCGCCCGGGATAAATCAGGTAGTTGCGGCTGCCTTTCTTGCGCCCTTTCAGCAGGTGCTGCCTGAACTCGGCGGCGCTCTTGTCGGGGAATATCCGGTGCAGCCCTTCGCAGATTTCGCTCAGGTGGTTCATGAGCATGGTGTCCTTCTTCTGCCCGCCTGCCTTGAAGTCCATGTAGATGCGGTACTCGGGCAGGGAGCTTGCCATGAGCTTGCCGTCGGACGAGAGGATGTTGCCACGGTTGGGCTTGACCATGACGTTCTCTTTGACGAAGCGGTCGGCCACGTCTTGCCAGTACTGTCGCTCGGCAAACATGATGACGGTGCCTTTTACGATAATAGCCACTCCTATCAGCCCCATGATGAGGACTACGAAGAAGTAGCGGGTCATTATATTTTTCCTGTTTACTGCCAAGGTCGTTTATTGTTTTTTAGGGGTGAAACCATCATTCTTCATTTAATCAGATACGGCGGGTTGGTCGCAGTCTGCAAGTCGCTCTCTTTCGTGGCGATATACTCTTCTATCCGCGACTGGCGGCTTCGCTCCATCAGTTCGGAGCTGCGCGTGAGTGCGTCGTATTTGATGTCTGTCAACTCTTTCTTGAGCCTGTCTATTTCTATCATCTGCTGCTGGCAGGCGTAGCGGTTGTGTATGTAGAACAGAATGAGCACCATGATAAGCACGAGCAGTTTCGTCTGGCGGCGGAAGAAGTCCGTAGCCAGGATGTCGCCGCCGATGATGCTCTTCAGCGAAGTATGCTTTTTCGTCTTTTCGCCTTTCGGCTCTTTTTGTCTGTTGCTTGTCTCGTTCATCCTTCTCACCAATTACTAATCACTAATCACTATAGAACTATAGAACTATAGCACTTTCTCCGCTATTCTCAGTTTTGCGCTTCGCGAGCGCGGGTTGCGTTCGATTTCCGCTTCGTCCGGGACGATTACTTTGTTGTTCACCAGCCTGAAAGGAGTCTTCACGTTTCCGAAGAAGTCCTTTTCCGCCTTACCCTCGATGTTGCCGGTCTTCATCATGTTCTTCACCATGCGGTCTTCCAGCGAGTGGTAGGTGATGACGGCCAGCCGTCCGCCGGGGCGCAACGCTTCCGTGGCGGCATAGAGCATCTCTTTCAGCGCTTCCATCTCCTGGTTGACCTCGATGCGCAAGGCCTGGAACACTTTGGCAAGCTCCTTCTTTTCCCGTTCGCGTCCGAAGAGCGGCTTCACGATGTCGAGAAACTCGCCGATGGTGCTTATCTTCCGTGTGGCGCGTGCCTTGGCGATGACGGATGCCAGCTTGCGGCTGTTCTTCAGTTCTCCGTACAGGTAGAAGATGTCGGCAAGCCGTTCCTCGTCGCAGGTGTTCACGATGTCGGCGGCGGTGAGTCCGGCACGTTTGTTCATGCGCATATCGAGTGCGCCGTCGAAGCGGAAGGAGAATCCCCGTTCGCTGTCGTCGAAGTGGTGCGACGACACGCCGAGGTCGGCAAGCACGGCGTCCACCTGGCTGATGCCGTGATAGCGCAGGAAGTTGTGCAGGTAGCGGAAGTTGCTGCGTACGAAGGTGAAGTGCGGGTCGTCCACGATGTTGCGTTCCGCATCCTCGTCCTGGTCAAATCCCAGCAGCCTGCCGCCCTCGCCCAGTCGCGAGAGTATCTCGCGCGAGTGGCCGCCGCCGCCGAAGGTCACGTCCACGTACGTCCCGTCCGGACGGATGTCCATCCCGTCAACGCTCGGCATCAATAGTACCGGAATATGATATGTCGTCTCTTCTTTCATCATCTATAAGTTACGAGTTACGAGCTATAAGTTACGAGTTACGAGTTACGAGTTACGAGTTACGAGCTACAAGTTACAAGTTACAAGTTACAAGCTACGAGTTCAAGTTACAAGCTACAAGCTACAAACTACTAATCACTAATCACTATAGAACTAATCACTAATCCCCCCTCTCCAACATCTCCTGCAGCGCCTCTCCGAACTCCTCCGGACTCATGAAAGGCTGTTCCGCCTTCTCTTTCGCCCAGATTTCGATGGTGTTGTCCACGCCGATGAAGCGCACGTCGCTCTGTATGCCCGCCATTTGCAGGTAGCGTTTGGGCAGCAGGATGCGTCCGTTTCCGTCGGGCACCATGATTTCCGCGTCGCTTACGAACTGGCGGAAGATTTGCTGATGCCTGGCGTTCCACTTGTTCAGTCGCTGCCTGAGCTCGTTCTGCGTGCTGAACCAGACGCTTTCGGGGTAGAGCACCAGACACTCCTGGAATACGTCTTTGCGCAACACGAGCCGCTCTTCGGAAGCGGCTTGCAGCTGCCTCCGGAAGCTGGCGGGGATGAACACGCGTCCTTTCGTGTCCGTCTTTGCTTCGATGTTGCCTAAGAAACGTATCATCTTTTTCACCTTATTATAATAAGAGAGCGTAAAAGTACACATTTCCCCACAATTCCCCACAATGTTTTAGCTAAAATCTTTCTTGGAAGTTTTCAACAGCTTGTTGATAGTCTATTCTGCTGGAAATGAACGGCGTGTTGCGCTGCCCCGAGGGTGGGGCGGGTTGTCGGAAAAAAGTGTGCGCGGGAGTTGTTCCGGTACACCTTGCGAACGGCATATAGATGGCTCCTGAGCCATCTATAGTTCGCTCGCAAGCCATCTATATGTCGCTCACGAGCCGTCTATATACCGCTCGCGGGCCATCTGCGGCTCTTTTGTTTACGGGAGTTGAAAGGGACATTGGGAGTTGAAGGGGGGTCAGGGGTTATTAGGAGCTAAAGGAGTTAAAGGAGTTATCACTTCGCTTCGCTCCGTTAGGAGTTAAAGCCGATACTTCTGCAACGGTAACATTGCACACGGAGTATTGGCTTTAACTCCTAAGCCGACTTGTCGGCTGATAACTCCCGATAATTCCTTTAACTCCTTTGGCTTCGACAACTCCCGTCAATGAGAGAACTGTGACAGGAGGCATGAGCCGTTGGTGTGAATGCTCGGGTGTTCGTTCAGACGAAATCCTTCAGCGCCTGTTGCAGCTTCTGCCGGGTGAAGAAGATTCGGCTCTTCACGGTGCCCAGCGGGAGTTCCAGCTTCTCGGCTATCTCGCGGTACTTGAAGCCGGAGACGTGCATGGAGAACGGCACCTTGTACTCGCGCGGCAGGGAGTTGACGATGCGGTGCATCTCCTTCAGGTCGTAGGCGCTCTCGGTGCTCTCGAAGGCGGTGTCGCGCGGCAGGTTCAGGTGGTAGAGGTTGTCCGTGTGGTCCACGAACGTCTGGTCGCGCATCACTTTGCGGTAGTTGTTGATGAAGATATTGCGCATGATGGTGTATATCCAGCCTTTGAAGTTGGTGTCGGGCGTATATTTGTCTTCATTGTCCAAAGCCTTGAGCGACGTCTCCTGAAGGAGGTCGTTCGCTTCTTCGCGGTCGGAGGTGAGCTTGTACGCAAAGCGTAACAGGTCGTTCTGTGCTCCGAGCAGTTCTTCTCTAAATGCAATGCTGTTCATAATCTGCTTTGTTAGATGTTTTTTTATTCGTTTAGGTTTTCGATGCTGCAAGTTTACGCAGGTTTCGGCTCTCCGGCGGGACTTTTTCAGGCAATCTTTGGGCCGAAAACTATCAATAGGCGGATTTTAGGTGCTATTTGATAGATTTCGGGTATAGTTTTCTGTCAAATGTTTGCATTTAATTAAAAAGATGCGTTAATTTTGCGCACTCATATATCCGAAAAAGAATGGCTGACGACTCTTTATTCTTGATTGACATCGACAGGATTCTTCGGGAGAAAGCCCCGAAGCAGGTGAAGTACATCCCCAAGTTTGTCGTGTCCTATCTGAAGCGCATCGTGCACCAGGATGAACTGAACGTCTTCCTGCGGGAATCGAAAGACAAGGTGGGGGTGGAGTTCCTGCAAGCCTGTCTCGACTTCCTGGATGCCAAGCTGGTGGTGAAGGGCAAGGAGAACCTCTCGAAGGACGGCCTCTACACGTTTGTCTCCAACCATCCCCTGGGCGGGCAGGACGGAGTGGCGCTGGGCTATGTGCTCGGCACCTTCTACGACGGGAAGGTGAAATACATGGTGAACGACCTGCTCATGAACCTGCGCGGGCTTGCCCCGCTCTGCATACCCATCAACAAGACCGGCAAGCAGGCCAAGGACTTCCCGAAGATGGTGGAGGCCGGGTTCGCTTCGGACGACCAGCTCATCATGTTCCCCGCTGGGCTCTGCTCGCGCCGCCGGGGCGGGGTCATCAGCGACCTGGACTGGAAGAAGACCTTCATCGTGAAGAGCGTCGAGGCGCACCGCGACGTCGTGCCCATCCACTTCGACGGCCGCAACTCCGATTTCTTCTACAACCTGGCGAACCTCTGCAAGGCGCTGGGCATCAAGTTCAACATCGCCATGCTCTACCTGGCTGACGAGATGCTGAAGAACCGCCATAAGACATTCACCATCACGATAGGCAAGCCCATCCCCTGGCAGACCTTCGACAAGACAAGGACACCCGTGCAGTGGGCGCAGTACGTGAAGGACATCGTGTATAAATTGTAATTTGAATAGACATAGAACATTAAAATGATAGAAACTCGTAAGATGGAAGATATTATTGCACCGATAAGCAAGGAGCTGCTGAAAGCGGAGTTGACCGAAGACAAGCGCCTGCGCATGACGAATAAGAGTAATAATCAGATATACATCATTACCGCCCAGGATTCACCCAACACGATGCGCGAAATCGGGCGTCTGCGCGAGATAGCGTTCCGTGCCGCCGGCGGCGGGACGGGACTGTCGATGGACATCGACGAATACGACATCATGGACAATCCCTACAAGCAGCTGATTGTCTGGAATCCGGAGGCGGAAGAGATATTGGGCGGCTATCGCTACATCCTCGGCACGGACGTCCGCTTCGACGAGCACGGCGCGCCGATTCTCGCCACCGCGCATATGTTCAACTTCTCCAGGAAGTTCCTGGACGAGTATCTTCCTACGACCATCGAGTTGGGACGCTCGTTCGTGACGCTCGAATACCAGTCCACCCGCCGCGACAGCAAGGGGCTCTTTGCGCTGGACAACCTGTGGGACGGGCTGGGCGCGCTGACCGTCGTGATGCCCAACGTGAAGTACTTCTTCGGCAAGGTCACCATGTATCCCAGCTACATCCGCAAGGGGCGCGACATGATTCTTTACTTCCTGCGCAAGCACTTCGGCGACAAGGAGCAGCTGATTGTTCCGATGAAACCGCTGCAACTGGAAGCCGACGAGCAGGAACTGGCGGCACTCTTCTGTAAGGATACTTTCAAGGAAGACTATAAGATTCTGAACGGCGAAATCCGCAAGCTGGGCTACAACATCCCGCCGCTGGTCAATGCCTACATGAGCCTTAGCCCCACGATGCGTATGTTCGGCACCGCCATCAACTACGGCTTCGGCGACGTGGAGGAGACCGGCATCCTGATTGCCGTGGACGAGATACTGGCGGAGAAGCGCATCCGCCACATCCAGTCGTTCATCGAGAACGAGCCGGAGGCGTGCAACCTGACTTCGGGGGCGAACAAGGTGTTTTCGCCGAGCAAGTGATTCTTTTTTGAAGGAGTGGTTTTCTGAAGGAGTTATCGGGAGTTAAAGGGAGTTATCGCCCTTCGGGCTTAGGAGTTAAAAGCCGATAGTACTGCGTTGTATAGTATAGTACTGTGTTGTAAGGTTTATACAAGCAAAACTATCGGCTTTTAACTCCTAACGGAGCGAAGCGGAGTGATAACTCCCTTTAACTCCCGATAACTCCTTCAGAAAAGTTACACCGCCGGCAGACTGTTCCCGTTAATCTTCCGGTACAGGTCGAGGGCGAAGACGTCCGTCATGCCGGATATGTAGTCGAGCACCGCCTGTATCCTTTCGTACAGAGAGGTTGCCTTCATGTGGTATTGTCCGGAGACGCGGTTGATGAGCAGTTGCGAGTAGGTCTTTTCCGGCGAGCACACCGCTTCAATCATCAGCTCGAGCAGCGTGCTGATGATGCGGAAACCGGCAAGCTCGATGTCCAGTACGTCGCGCGAACGGTATATCTTCTCGAACGATACCTCGGCACAATGCCTGTACGCCTCGGCAGGACGCTCGGCGATGTGCTTGATGAGGCTTCCCTCGAACGCACCTTCCAGTATCTGCGTCTCGTTGTCGAGGAAGGCGCGGGTGCATTCGCCGATGAGCAGCCCGATGACGGAAGAGCGCAGGTAGGCTATCTGCTCGTTCGTGTCGCTCACAATCCGGAACGTGTCCAGAATGTGCGCCTTGCGTTCGTTGGGGAAGTAGGAGAGCAGCAGCTCCTGCGTCTCTTGCGTGGTGAGAATCTTCAGCTTGTGGGCATCCTCGATGTCCATCATCTGGTAGCAGATGTCGTCCGCCGCCTCCACGAGGTAGACAAGCGGGTGGCGTGCGTACTTCAGGGGCGATTCGTTCAGCTTCTTCATGCCCAGCTCCTCGGCTATCCGCCGGAAGCTCTCCTCTTCCGTAGTAAAGAACCCGAACTTCGATTTCTTCCCCGCCAGGCTCGATGAAAAGGGATATTTCACGATGCTGGCAAGCGTGGAGTAGGTCAGCACGAAGCCGCCTTTGCGCCGTCCTTCGAACTGGTGGGTGAGCAGGCGGAAGGCGTTCGCGTTCCCCTCGAAGTGCGTCAGGTCTTCCCATTGCGCCGGGGTCAGCAGGCTGCCGTCGGGCTGCCGCTCTTTCAGTGCCAGCCCTTTCCCTTCCGAGAAGAAGGTGGAGATGGCGCGCTCGCCGGAGTGTCCGAAGGGCGGGTTGCCCAGGTCGTGCGCCAGGCACGCGGCAGAGACGATGGAGCCGATTTCCGGCAGAAAGGAGTGCTCCAGTTCGGGGCGGCGGGCAAGGAGGGCCTTTGCCACATCGTTGCCCAGCGAACGGCCCACGCAGGATACCTCCAGACTGTGCGTCAGCCGGTTGTGCACGAAGATGCTGCCGGGCAGCGGAAACACCTGTGTCTTGTTCTGCAACCTCCGGAAGGGGGCGGAGAAGATGAGGCGGTCGTAGTCCCGCTGAAACTCGGAGCGGTTCTCGTGACGCTCCTTGTGAAACTCTTCCAAGCCGAACCGCTTGGCGGATATAAGTCTGTTCCAGTCCATCATATGCTTGCTTTCTTATTATTTAACTGCAAATGTATGACTATTTGTCTCAAAATCCGTAATTTTGGCCGTTAAATCAAGTTTCGAGGGTGTGTCGTAATCTGTGGTGAGTGCTGACACACTGCCTTAAAACAACTTACTCCAATTAAAAAAGAGAAACAGTATGACAACCGTTCAGATTATCAATAAGTCGAAACATCCGTTGCCTGCCTATGCCACCGGGCTCTCGGCAGGGATGGACCTCCGTGCCAACCTCTCCGAACCGATTACCCTGGAACCTTTGCAGCGTTGCCTTGTCCCTACGGGCTTGTACATCGCCCTGCCCGCCGGTTTCGAGGCGCAGGTGCGCCCGCGCAGCGGACTGGCTATCAAGAAGGGCATCACGGTGCTGAACTCTCCGGGAACTGTCGATGCCGACTATCGCGGCGAAATCTGTGTCATCCTCGTGAACCTTTCGGCGGAGACGTTTGTCATTGAGGATGGAGAACGGATTGCACAGATGGTAATCGCCCGTCACGAGCAGGTGGAGTGGCAAACGGTGGACGTGCTGGACGAAACGGAACGCGGTGCGGGCGGCTTCGGACACACGGGAAAGAAATAGAATCAAAACAGAACAGATGAAATTTGAAACAAAGATAATCGTAATCCTCCTGGCGTGCTCCAGCTGCCTTGCCTCTTGCGGGGCATTGAAGGGAGGAGCGGCTGGCCGCGCGGCAGGCAAGCAAGCGCAGCAGCTCCCGCCGCAGCTTTCCGAAGAGCAGCAGCGGCACTACGACTACTACTTCCTGGAAGCCGCCCGCCTGAAGATTCAGAAGGACTACGACGCGGCTTTCGACCTGCTGCAACACTGCCTCTCCATCAACCCGAACGCCTCGTCGGCGCTCTACGAGCTGGCGCAATACTATCTCTACCTGAAGCAAGTGCCCCAAGGACAGGCGGCGCTGGAGAAGGCGGTGGAGAACGACCCCGGCAACTACTGGTACAGCCAGGGACTGGCGAACCTCTACCAGCAACAGAACGAGCAGGAGAAGGCGGTGGCACTGCTCGAAGGGATGTCCGTGCGCTTCACCGACAAGCTCGACCCGCTCTACGCCTTGCTCGATCTCTACAACCGGCAGGAACAATACAGTAAGGTGATTGCCACCCTGAACCGCATCGAGCGGAAGACCGGCAAGAGCGAACAGCTGAGCATGGAGAAGTTCCGCATCTACCTACAGATGAAAGACAACAAGAACGCCTTCCGCGAGATAGAGAGTCTGGTGGAGGGGTACCCCATGGACACCCGCTACCAGGTGGTGCTGGGCGATGTCTACCTGCAGAACGGCAAGCGCGAAGAGGCCTACGCCCTCTACCGCAAGGTGCTGGACGCCGAGCCGGACAATGCCATGGCGATGTACTCGCTGGCGTCCTACTACGAGGAGACCGGACAGAAGGAGCTCTACCGGCAGCAGCTGGACACGTTGCTGCTCAACAGGAAAGTCCCTTCGGAGACGAAGCTGAACGTCATGCGCCAGTTCGTGGTGCAGAACGAGCAGGAGGGTAGGGACAGCACGCGGGTCATCAACCTCTTCGAGCGTCTGCTCGAGCAGGAGGCTGACGATGCCGGACTGCCGATGCTCTATGCCCAATACCTCCTGTCGAAGAAGATGGACGCGGAAGCCTTCCCCGTGCTGCGGCGGGTGCTGGCGATAGACCCTACCAACACGGCGGCACGCATGATGCTGCTGGGCGAAGCCTTGCGCAAGGAAGACACCGACGACGTCATCCGCCTGTGCGAGGCGGGCGTCGAGACCAATCCGGAGATGCTGGAGTTCCACTTCTACCTCGCCATCGGCTACAACCAGGCGGAGCGGACGGACGACGTGATTGCCGTCTGCCGGAAAGCCCTGACGCACATCACGGCGGACAGCAAGAAGGAGGTCGTCTCGGACTTCTACTCCATCCTGGGCGACGCCTACCATACGAAGAACCTGAACACGGAAGCCTATGCCGCCTACGACTCGGCACTGGTGTACAACCCCGCCAACATCGGCGCGCTGAACAACTACGCTTACTACCTCTCCGTGGAGCGCCGCAACCTGGACAAGGCGGAGGAGATGAGCTACAAGACCGTGAAAGCCGACCCCGGCAACGCCACCTACCTGGACACCTACGCCTGGATACTCTTCGAGAAGGGCAACTATGCCGAAGCACGCCTTTACATCGACGACGCCATGAAGAACGACGGCGGCAAGAGCGAGGTCATCGTGGAGCACTGCGGCGACATCTACTACATGACGGGCGATGCGGACAAGGCGCTGGAGTACTGGAAGCAGGCGCTGGAGATGGGCAGCAAGTCCGCGACGCTGAAACAGAAGATTCGGAAGAAGAAGTACATTAGGGATTAAGTATTAGGTATTAGGTATTAAGTATTAAGTATTAGGGATGAATAATGAGTGATTCCTATAAAGATAATAAGACGATGGAACGAACAACATTCAATAGCAAGACGCTGCTCTTCATGCTCTTCATGCTCTGCTGCCTGGCAGGCTGCAAGACCGCGCGCAAGGCGGAGAAGAGCAAGGTGCCCGAAACCGCTGTCCGCTGCCTCTCTTCGAAGGTGCGGCTGGCAGTCCCCACGAAAGATGCCGTGCTCACCGTGAACGGCACGATGCGGCTGGTGAGCAACGAACGGATGCAGCTCTCCTTCCAGATGCCCATCCTGCGTACGGAGGTGGCGCGCATGGACGTGACCCCCGAAGAGATTCTGCTCGTCGACCGCATGGGCAAGCGCTACGTGCGCGCCACCCGCAGCGAGCTGAAAGACGTGCTGCCCAGGAAAGCCGACTTCGCCCGGCTGGAGAAGCTGCTGTTCGATGCCGCCAAGCCCGGCGGGAAGCGTTCGCTCTCCGGAAAGGAGCTGGGCATCCCCTCGCTGGAGAAGGGCAGGATTGAACTTTCCGACTTCTCCGACACCCCTTTCTCCCTGACCCCTACCGAACTCTCGTCGAGATACACGCAAGTGGAGTTGCACGAACTGTTAGAACTGCTGATGGGCCTATGAGAAGACGGTTGCTCTGTATCGTTATCGGGTGTTTCTGCCTGGCTCTTCCGCTCCTTGCTCAGTCCAACAGGCTGATAAAGGAACTGGAAAGCAAGCGTGGCGTCCTGCAGAAGCAGATTTCCGAGTCGGAGACGCTGCTGAAGAGCACCAAGCAGACCGTGAGCAGCCAGCTGAACGGCCTTGCCGCCCTGACCGGGCAGATAGAAGAACGCAAACGCTACATCCTTGCCATCAACAACGATGTGGAGTCGATAGACCGCGAACTGTCGTCGCTGGAGCGACAGCTGTCGAAGTTGCAGCGCGACCTGCGCGACAAGAAGCAGAAATACGACTCGTCCGTGCAGTACCTCTACAAGAACCGCTCCATCGAAGAGAAACTGATGTTCATCTTCTCCGCCCAAAGCCTGGCGCAGACCTACCGCCGCCTGCGCTACGTGCGCGAGTATGCCACCTACCAGCGCCTGCAAGGCGAGGAGGTGCTGAAGAAGCAGGAGCAGGTCAACAAGAAGAAGGCGGAGCTCACCCAGGTGCGTGCCGCCAAAGCCGACCTGCTGAAAGAGCGCGAGGCGGAGAAGGCGAAGCTGGAAGCGCAGGAGAAAGAGAAGCGCACCCTCGTGGCGAGCCTACAGAAGAAGCAGCGCGGCCTACAGAACGAACTCGCCAAGAAGCGCCGCGAAGCCAGCCAGCTCAACGCGCGCATCGACCGCCTCATAGCCGAAGAGATAGAGAAAGCCCGCAAGCGCGCCGCCGAGGAAGCCCGCCGCGAAGCCGCCGCCCGCAAGAAGGAAGGTGCCAAGCCCGATAAGTCGTCGGCCACCGCCACCCGCCCCAAAGCCGCCCCCGTAGAAGCCTACACCATGAGCAAGGCAGACCGCGAACTCTCCGGCGACTTTGCCGCCAACCGTGGCAAGCTGCCCATGCCCATCAGCGGTGCCTACATCATCACCAGCCACTACGGGCAGTATGCCGTGGAGGGGCTGCGCAACGTCAAGCTGGACAACAAGGGCATCGACATCCAGGGCAAGCCCGGAGCGCAGGCGCGCGCCATCTTCAACGGCAAGGTGGCGGCGGTCTTCAAGCTGAACGGCCTGTTCAACGTCCTCATCCGCCACGGCGCCTACATCTCCGTCTATTGCAACCTCGCTTCCGCCTCGGTGAAGCAGGGCGACACGGTCTCCACCAAGCAGTCCATCGGCCAGATTTTCTCCGACGGAGCGGACGGCGGACGCACCGTACTCCACTTCCAGCTGCGCCGCGAGAAGGAGAAACTGAATCCCGAGCCGTGGCTCAACAAGTAGTTGCCACGACTGCGGCTGTAGCCACTCCCTGAGCGGTGTATAGACGGTTCGTGAGCGGTATATAGACGGCTCGTGAGCGATATATAGATGGCTCACGAGCGATATATAGATGGCTTGCGAGCGATATATAGACGGTTCGCGAGCGATGTATGAGGATGTGTTGCGGCCTATACTTTTATTGTTTCATCAAAAAGATAAATTCTATTCTTTCCTTAATCCGATGACGTTCACAACGTCGCCCCGTCCAGCAACTCCAGATAGAGCGCGATGGCCTCTTCAATCTCCCGTACGAAGACGAACTCGTCCGCCGTGTGCGAGCGGCTGCTCTTGCCCGGCCCCATCTTCATGGAGGGGAACGGCATCAGCGCCTGGTCCGACAGCGTGGGTGAGCCGAACGGCGTCCTGCCCAGCGCGACGGCACGCTTCACCAGCGGATGCTCGGGCGAGACGCTGGACGAGCTGAGGCGGAAAGAGCGTGCGCGGGCTTCGCACCGGATGTGCTGCCGTATCTCGTCGAAAAGCTCCTGGTTGGTGTAGCACTCGTTGCTGCGGATGTCTACCACGAAGGTGCAGCGGTCGGGCACGACGTTGTGCTGCGTACCGGCGTTGAGCACGGTGACGCTCATCTTCACCGGTCCCAGCAGGGGCGACTCTTTCGCGAAACGGTGGTCGCGGAACCAGGCGATGTCGTCCAGCACCTTGTAGATGGCGTTGTCGCCTTCGTTGCGGGCGGCGTGTCCCGAGCGGCCGGTGGCGGTGACGTCCAGCACCATCAGCCCCTTCTCGGCAATGGCGGGCTGCATCTCCGTAGGCTCGCCCACGATGGCGAACCGGACGGGCGGCAGCTGCGGCAGCACGCACTCTATCCCGTCCTTGCCCGACACCTCTTCCTCGCAAGAGGCCAGGTAGATGAGGTTGTACGCCTGCGTGGTGCGGCACAGCGTGAGGAACACCTGCAGCAGGCTGACCACACTCGCTCCGGCGTCGTTGCTCCCCAAGCCGTAGAGCTTGCCGTTCTCTTCCAGGAGCGGCCTGAAGGGGTCTTTCCGCCAGCCGCTGACGGGGCGCACCGTGTCGATGTGCGAGTTCAGCAGCAGCGTCGGCTTGTCGAGGTCGAACATGGGGCTGAGGCACCACACGTTGTTGCCTTTCCGCCCCGTCGCCATGCCTTGCAGTTCGATGTAGCGTTGCAGGAAGTCGGCAGCCTGTTCCTCCTCGCGGCTGGGCGAGGGGATGGCTATCAGTGATTTGAGCAGTCCGATTGCTTCGGAAACCAGCGTTTCTGTATCTCTTTTCATTGTCGGGTTTTGTTAGTCGGATTCGTTATTACGGGGCAAACTTACGGATAAATCGTGAAAAAGAGGGACGGTTTCAAATAAAACTGATACCTTTGCACCGTATTTACCAATATAAAGAGTTATGAGTTATCATCATTTGTCTGTGCTGGTGCATCGCCAGGCAGAGAAGTATGGAGACAAGACAGCCCTGAAATACAGGGACTATGCAACTTCGCAATGGATTCCCATCTCTTGGAATGAGTTCTCGAAAACCGTGCGGCAGGCGGCCAACGCCATGGTGGCCTTGGGCATAGAGCCGCAGGAGAACATCGGTGTCTTCTCGCAGAACAAGCCGGAATGCTTCTTCACGGACTTTGGCGCGTATGCCAACCGCGCGGTGACCATCCCGCTCTATGCCACCAGTTCGTCGGCGCAGGCACAATACATCATCAACGACGCGCAGATACGCTACCTCTTCGTGGGCGAGCAGTTCCAGTACGACGCCACGTTCAGCGTCTTCGGCTTCTGCCCCTCCTTGCAGCGGCTCATCATCTTCGACCGTGCCGTGGTGCGCGACCCGCGCGACACGACGTCGCTCTACTTCGACGAGTTCCTGGCGCTGGGCGAGGGGCTGCCGCACAACGACGTGGTGGAGGCGCGCACCGCCGCCGTTTCGGACGACGACATCGCCAACATCCTCTATACCTCCGGCACCACCGGCGAGCCGAAAGGCGTGATGCTGATGCACTATAACTATATGGAAGCTTTCCGCACGCACGACATCCGCATCCCCGGCCTGAGCGACCGGGATGTCTCGATGAACTTCCTCCCGCTGACCCACGTCTTCGAGCGCGGATGGGCATACGTCTGCCTGCAACGGGGCGCGCAAATCTGCGTCAACCTGCGCCCGCAGGACATACAGACCACCATCAAGGAGGTGCGCCCCACGGTGATGTGCAGCGTGCCCCGCTTCTGGGAGAAGGTCTACCAGGGCGTGCAGGAGCGCATCGGGCAGGAGACGGGCCTGAAGAAGGCGATGATGCTGGATGCCCTCAAGGTGGGACGGGCGCACAACCTGGATTACGTGCGCCGTGGGAAGAACCCGCCCCTGATGCTTCATCTGAAATACAAATTCTACGAGAAGACGGTGTATGCCCTGCTCAAGAAGACCATCGGCATAGAGAACGGCACGTTCTTCCCCACGGCAGGAGCCGCCGTGCCCGACGAGGTATGCGAGTTCGTGCACTCGGTGGGCATCAACATGGTGGTGGGCTACGGGCTGACGGAGACGACCGCCACGGTCTCCTGTTTCCCTGTGAAGAACTTCGTGATAGGCTCGGTGGGCGAGATTATGCCCGACCTGGAGGCGCGCATCGGCGAGAACAACGAGATTCTGCTCCGCGGGAAGACCATCACCCCGGGCTATTACCGGAAAGCGGAAGCCACGGCTGCCGCCATCGACAAGGACGGCTGGTTCCACACCGGCGATGCCGGCCGCATCGAGGGGGACACGATTTTCCTGACGGAACGTATCAAGGACCTCTTCAAGACCTCCAACGGCAAGTATATCTCGCCGCAGGCGTTGGAGACGAAGCTCGCCATCGACCGCTACATCGACCAGATAGCCATCATCGCCGACCAGCGCAAGTTTGTCTCGGCACTGATTGTCCCTGTCTACGGCCTGGTGAAGGAGTATGCCAAGGAGAAGGGGCTGGAATATAAGGATATGGCAGACCTGTTGCAGCATCCCAAGGTGCAGGCACTGTTCCGCGCCCGCATCGACACCCTGCAACAGCAGTTCGCCCACTACGAGCAGGTGAAGCGCTTCACGCTGCTTCCCGAACCCTTCAGCATGGAGCGCGGCGAACTGACGAACACGCTGAAACTGAAACGCGCTGTGGTGGCGAAGAATTATAAGGAAATGATTGACCGGATGTACGAGGGGTGATTTTTTCAGGAGTTAGAAGGAGTTAAAGGAGTTATCACTCCGCTTCGCTCCGTTAGGAGTTAAAGCCGATAGTATTGCGTTGTGCAAGTTTGTGCAAGCAGTACTATCGGCTTTTAACTTCTAAGCCCGAAGGGCGATAACTCCTTTAACTCCTTCTAACTCCTTGGAAAAGGCGTCAATACCCGAAGATATCTTCCGTCTTCAGTTCCACTACCGTGCCTATTTTCTTCAGGGCTTCCATGTCAAGCTCCCGCTTGTCGCCCAGGATGCAGTAGAAGTAGGTGCGTCCTTTGATCCACTGCTGCTGGAAGGCGACGACGTCTTGCAGGGTGGCTTTCTGCACGTCCTGGTAGAGCTGGATGCGGCTGTCGGTATCCAGTCCGAAGTCCTGTGCGTTGATGTAGCTCCAGATGACGTCATCTTTGATGGTGCGCTCCGTGCGCAGGCGGGCTATCAGTCCCTCTTTGGCAAGCTTGAAGGCGGCTTCGGACTCGGGCATCCGGTTGATGATGTCGTTGAAGGTGCCGATGGCGTCCATCATCTTGTCGTTCTGCGTGGCGATGTAGGTGTCGAAGCTGTAGTCGTACTTGGGCTTGCCGGGCTTGTCCATGCCTGCCCAGGCGGAGTAGGCGAGGCCGCGGCTTTCGCGCATCTCCTGGAAGACGATGGAGTTCATGCCACCGCCGAAGTATTCGTTGTACATACGGCGTCCGGACTCGATGGCGGGGTCGAACTTCTCGCCGCGGTTGGAGTACTGCGCCATGTATATCTGCTTGGCTTCGTAGGGGGCCAGGTAGATGCGCGTCTCGGCGGTGGGCTGCTGCTTGAACTCGATGCCTTCGGGCAGCTCCTGCAGCGTGGCGGGCACGCGGTGTTCTTGCTTAAGCAGGGCGAGCAGATCGGCTTGCGAGCTGGGACCGTAGTAGGTAATCCGGTGCTTGTAGCTGTTCAGGTTGTGGATGCGGTCTACCAGTTCTTGCGGGTTCATCGCCTTCAGCTCTGCTTCGCTCAGCAGGTTGGTGGCGGCGTTCTTGGGACCCCACTGCATATAGGCGCGCAGGCGGCTGAAGTTCTGCGACTGGTTCAGCTTGGCGTCTTTCCGGCGTTTCAGCTGGTCGTCCACCAGGTTGGCGTAGGCTTCCGGGTTCACCTGGGCGTCGGCGAGGAGCTTCTCGAACAGTGCCACGGCTTTCGGCATATTCTCGTTCAGTCCGTTGAGCACGATGAAGGTGCGCTCGCTGCCCGGAGAGACGAAGAAGTTGCACGCCATGCGGTAGAACTCGCTCTTCACCTCTTCGGGCGTCATGTCCGAGGTACCGAGATATTCGAGGTATTGGGCGGCGATGCCCAGCGCCTTGTCGTTGCGGTTGCCCATGTCGAAGAGGTACATCAGCTGGAAGAGGTCGTTGCCGGTGTTCTGCTTGTAGATGACCGGTATGTCTGCTTGCGCCTTCAGCAGGTCGAGGTCTTTGGAGTAGTCCAGGAACACCGGTTCGATGGGTTGCACGGCGCTTGCCTGAATCTCTTTGAGGAAGGCGCTCACCGTGTCGCGGTTCATCACGATGGGGGTGATGGCGGGCTTGCTCATCTTCTTCTCGTTGGGGTCTTTGCCCTGCTTCTTGTAGATGACGGCGTAGTTGTTCTCCTTCAGGTACTTGTCGGCAAACGCCACGATGTCTGCCTTGGTCAGCTTGGAGATGCGGTCGAGCGAGGTGACCTCGTCCGCCCAGTCGCTGCCGTTGACGAACGCTTCCACGAACCAGTCGGCGCGGGCTTCGTTGCTCTCCTGCTGTTGCAGGCGTGAGAGCTTGAAGTTGTTGATGTTGGCTTCCAGTATCTTCTCGTCGAAGTCGCCGTCGCGCAGCTTCTTCAGTTCGCCCAGTAGCAGGTCTTTCACCTCGTCCAGGGTCTGTCCCTGCTTGGGTCGTCCCTGCATGGTGAACACGCTGTAGTCTGCCATGGTCATCGGGTAGCAGTAGGCGCTCAACGTCTTCTGCTGCTGCATCAGGTCGAGGTCTATCAGTCCTGCCTGCCCGTTGTAGAGGATTTGCGACACCACGTTCAGCGTCTCCACGTCCTTGTCCGCCGCTCCGGGGAAGCGCCATGCCAGGGCTACGCTCTCGGCGTCGGGACCGTAGACTTCGCGCACGATGGGGGCGGCGATTTCTTCCTCCTTAGGCAAGTCCAGTTTGGGCAGTTCGGGGTTGGGCTTCAGCGCGCCGAAGTACTTGTCGATGGTGGCAATCATCCGGTCGGGGTCGAAGTCACCCGAGAGGCAGATGGCCATGTTGTTGGGCACGTACCACTGCTTGTAGTAGTTCTTGATGTTGGTGATGGAGGGGTTCTTCAGGTGTTCCTGCGTGCCCAGCACGGTCTGCGTGCCGTAGGGATGGTGGGGGAAGAGGGCGGCGAGCATCGTCTCGTACACCTTGCGCGGGTCGCGCGTCAGCGACATATTCTTCTCCTCGTACACCGTCTCCAGCTCCGTGTGGAAGCCGCGGATGACGCAGTTCTCGAAGCGGTCTGCCTGGATGCGCGCCCAGTTCTCCACCTGGTTGCTGGGGATGTCCTCGGTGTAGCAGGTCACGTCGAAGCTGGTGTAGGCGTTCGTCCCGTTGGCGCCGATGGAGGCCATCAACTTGTCGTATTCGTTGGGGATGGCGAACTTGGACGCCTCGTAGGAGAGACTGTCGATGGTGTGGTAGATGTCTTTGCGCCCGATGCTGTCCGTGGTCTTGCGGTAGACCTCGAACTGCTGTTCTATCTGGTCGAGCAGGGGCTTCTCGGCTTCGTAGTTCTGTGTGCCGAAGTGGGTGGTGCCCTTGAACATCAGGTGCTCGAAGTAGTGCGCCAGTCCGGTGGTCTCGGCGGGGTCGTTCTTTCCGCCCACGCGCACGGCGATGTAGGTCTGGATGCGGGGTTGGTCCTTGTTGACGGTCATGTAGACTTTCAGACCGTTGTCCAGTGTGTAGATGCGTGCCTGCAACGGGTCGTTGGGGACGGTCTCATAGCTGTACTTCTGCGTACAGCTTCCTAAACTCAGCGCTGCCAGCAAGAGCAACGAAAGGCTGATTGGCTTAAATGGATTGTTCATAAATAATTTATTATTAAATTGATAGGAGCAAATGTAGGTGTTTTTTTGATTGCCTGGGACGTTTGCGGGAAGTTTTTTTCGGCACCCTATATTTCGGATGAGCCTTCAAAGCTCTTGCTCCCGACAGATGTTTACGGTAAAGTTGCAGGATGTATATGGTAAAACCTTGGGATATAGGGAGAAAAGAGGAAGGATGTAGGCTGCAGAGTTTGTTCCAAGCCTTGGAACAGACATTCCAATCCTTGGAACGGTTGTCCGCAACCTTGGAACGGTTGTCCGCAACTTTGGTCTCGTTTTTTGGCGGAGAAACCAGGGACGCCTTGTGTGGTTGCTTCCCGGTTGTCTTGGGGTAACGGCTGTTTTTTCCTACCTTTGCGTCCTGACTTTATAATACGATTCGGCAATGGAAAACAAATACGAAGAACGGTTGGGCACGGAACGTATGCTGCCGCTTGTCTTCAAGATGGCGATTCCGGCGGTGACGGCACAGCTGGTCAATCTGCTCTATAGCATGGTGGACCGCATCTACATCGGCCACATACCCGGCATCGGCACCGATGCCTTGGCAGGGGTGGGGGTGACGACCGCCCTCATTATCCTGATTTCCGCCTGCGCTGCCATTGTGGGCGGAGGCGGCGCACCGCTTGCCGCCATCGCCCTGGGGCAGGACGACCGTCGGCGTGCGGGCAAGATACTGGGCAACGGCTTCACCCTGCTCGTTCTCTTCACCCTCGTCACCTCGGCGGTGGCATACGCCTTCATGGAACCTATCCTCCTGCTGACGGGTGCTTCGGAAAGCACCCTGCCCTACGCGGTGGACTACCTTTCCATCTACCTCTTCGGTACCCTCTTTGTCGAAATATCTACGGGACTGAACAGCTTTATCAATGCCCAGGGCCGTCCTTCGGTGGCGATGTGCTCGGTGCTGATAGGCGCGGTGCTCAACATCCTGCTGGACCCGCTGCTGATATTCAGTTTCGGCATGGGCGTGAAGGGGGCAGCGCTTGCCACGGTGCTTTCGCAGGCTTGCAGCGCGGCGTGGGTGCTGCACTTCCTCTTCTCCTCCAAAGCCTCCCTGCGGTTGGAAAGGCGCTACATGAGGCTCGACAGGCGTGTGGTGGCGGCGATTCTGGCATTAGGCGCTTCGCCCTTCATCATGGCAAGTACGGAGAGCCTGGTGGGATTCGTGCTCAACGGCAGCCTGAAAGCGTTCGGCGACATCTACGTCAGCGCGCTCACCATCCTGCAGAGCGCGATGCAGTTTGCCAGCGTGCCGTTGGCTGGTTTCGCCCAAGGCTTCGTGCCGATAGTGAGCTACAACTACGGGCACGGCGACCGGGAGCGCGTCCGGTCGTGCTTCCGCATCGTGCTTGCCACCATGTTCACGTTCAACCTGCTGCTGATGCTCCTGATGATACTCTTTCCCTCGTGGGTGGCTTCCGCCTTCACGGGCGATGCGGAGCTGGTTGAAACCGTCCGCCGGACGATGCCCGTCTTCCTTGCCGGTATGACTATCTTCGGCTTGCAACGCGCTTGCCAGAATATGTTCGTGGCGCTGGGGCAAGCCCGCATCTCCATCTTCATCGCGCTGTTGCGCAAGGTCATCCTGCTGGTTCCGCTTGCCCTGCTGCTGCCCCGCTTCATGGGGGTGATGGGAGTCTATGCCGCCGAAGCCCTCTCCGATGCCACGGCAGCCATCTGCTGCACGCTGATATTCTTTTGGAGGTTCCCGAAGATTTTGGGGAGAATGAAGAGGTAATCGGGAGTTATTCGCGAAATTTTCCTACCTTTGCATCCCGAACGTAAATATTTCATTATGATTACCGCAGAACAACTGAAAGATATCAAGGAGCGTACCGAAGCGCTGAACCGCTATCTGGACATCGAAGGAAAGAAGATACAGGTGGAAGAAGAGCAACTACGCACCCAAGCACCCGGCTTCTGGGACGACCAGAAGGCTGCCGAAGCACAGATGAAGAAAGTGAAAGGCTTGCAGCAATGGATTTCGGGTTACAACGAGGTGAAGACTCTTGCCGATGAAGTGCAGCTCGCCTTCGACTTCTACAAGGACGAACTGGTGACCGAAGAAGAGGTGGACGAGGCATATGCCAAGGCAGCCTCCGCCGTCGAAGCCCTCGAACTCAAGAATATGCTTCGCGAGGAAGCCGACCAGATGGACTGCGTGCTGAAAATCAACTCCGGAGCCGGTGGCACGGAGAGCCAGGACTGGGCAAGTATGCTGATGCGTATGTACCTGCACTATGCCGAGACCCACGGCTACAAGGCCACCATCGCCAACCTCCAGGAAGGCGACGAGGCGGGCATCAAGACCTGCACCATCGAGATTTCGGGCGACTACGCCTACGGTTATCTGAAAGGCGAGAACGGCGTGCACCGCCTGGTACGCGTCTCCCCCTACAACGCCCAGGGCAAGCGCATGACCTCCTTCGCATCGGTCTTCGTCACCCCGCTGGTGGACGACACCATCGAGGTGAACATCGAACCGGCGCGTATGTCGTGGGATACCTTCCGAAGCGGCGGTGCCGGTGGGCAGAACGTCAACAAGGTGGAGTCCGGCGTCCGTCTGCGCTACCAATACAAAGACCCCTACACGGGCGAGGAAGAGGAAATCCTGATTGAGAACACCGAAACGCGCGACCAGCCCAAGAACCGCGAGAACGCCCTTCGCCTGCTCCGCTCCATGCTCTACGACAAGGAGCTGCAGCACCGCATGGCGGAACAGGCCAAGGTGGAAGCCGGCAAGAAGAAGATAGAGTGGGGCAGCCAAATCCGCAGCTACGTCTTCGACGACCGCCGCGTGAAAGACCACCGCACCAACTTCCAGACCAGCGACGTGAACGGCGTGATGGACGGCAAGATAGACGGTTTCGTCAAGGCATACCTGATGGAGTTTGCCGGAAGCGGGGAGTAAGCGGGACGGATGATGGGATGAAAATAGAAATAAATGGCTGAGGCTGTGTCAAGATGCTGACACAGCCTCAGCTGCTTTTAGGTTATATAGGTGGTTTATATCAGATTTGTCATAAAGTAACGACAGAGTTTCACTTATTTGAATCTTTCAATTCCAATTTTATACCATATCTCAACTTTTCTTTCTGGGAAAGAATTATCCAACCTTTCCACGGTGCCGGTACCATGATAATTGAAAATACAAAAAGGGATGTACCTATTAGCACACCCCTTTTAGCTTATCGAAGTTAGAGGTTCATACGATGATTATAATACATTCATTCGCTCGTTGATTGAGAGGAAAACACATTTTCTCATTCGGTAAAAAGATAATTGCATTTTCATTTTCTTCATTACTTTTATCAAATCAAAAATTCTGATACTTGAAGTTATGGATGAAAAATGTCTATCACAATAAGCAGGCTAAGATTAATATATCAATATTCAAGCCAGAAATAGTCAGGCGTTCGTAAAGTATCCCATAATGTAATGCCACCAATGGGATGACATCCAATAGCAATACTTGGTATATTATCAATTCTATATCGAAACGTACTATCTATCATCTTCTTTTCACGATACAATACAGTATCCAAAGATATTATACGTATTTTTATTTTTAAGCTATCATATCCGCTTTTGTCAAGACGAACAACCTCCATACCAAGCCAGTCATCATAGTAAATTAAATTTTTATCATCAGATTCATTCACATACAATCCTCCAAATACCGGCTCAATCCGAAATTCCGGTGCATGATATTCTGTATAAATTGTTAAATTTGCGCCATGAAAACCTCCCATGCATTT
>ERZ808035.127-NODE-127-length-92763-cov-22.868405_pt1 | contig 92763 bp, 77 predicted proteins | sample MGYA00380189_ERZ808035 | MGnify/ENA primary metagenome ERZ808035 (study PRJEB31490, sample SAMN06133407) | mouse gut metagenome | isolation source: M5_1 | host: mice | place: China: Chengdu | collected 2015-05 ... | reverse complement strand
GTTTGGTACGTTCAAATTTCTCTTTAGCCATAGCTTTACTTGTTATTTATTTGATTAATAATCAGCATTTACATCTTTATGAGCTGTTACCGGGACTTGAACCCGGGACCTCTTCCTTACCAAGGAAGTGCTCTACCGCTGAGCTATAACAGCAAGAAAAAAAAGAGCGGAAGACGGGGCTCAAACCCGCGACCCTCAGCTTGGAAGGCTAATGCTCTATCAACTGAGCTACTTCCGCATTCTTGCCAAAGTTGTCACTCTGATTGTGGGCAAAGATGGATTCGAACCACCGAAGTCGAAAGACAGCAGATTTACAGTCTGCCCCATTTGGCCACTCTGGTATTTGCCCTTAATATTTCAAACAAAGAATTAAAATCAAATAGCGAACAATACTCTGAACATAGATGTTTTATTCTCAGTTCTTCTTCTAATTCTTCCCCGCCATGCGAACCGAATTGACTGCCGTCATCCCTTTCGCTAAAATCGGATGATCCTCATTCATCCTTGGAGCCTCTTGTCGGATTCGAACCAACGACCCCGAGATTACAAATCACGTGCTCTGGCCAACTGAGCTAAAGAGGCATTCTAGCTAAAAAATGCAACCGTCACGTTCTAACGCGAGCGAAACGGCTGCAAATTTAGTTATTTATTTCTTTCCCGCAAAATATTTGCGATTTTTTTATTTGCTACGCTGTTTTTCCTTGTATTTCACCAGTTGTTTTTCAAGTGCTTCCACATCCAAATCAACTGCTTCCTCGAATGTATCGCACACTTTACTTGCATAAAACTCACCATTAGGAATAAGAATCTTTATGCCTGCCTCTTTATTTTCAGCAGCTTCCGGCTTAACTACCTTTAATGACACCTCTACTTTCTTTATATCTTCGTAATATTTTTCCAACTTAGACACTTTCTTCTGAATAAATGCCTGCAATTGCTCTGACGCATCAAAGTGAATTGATTGAATTCTAATATCCATACTTACCTCCTTTTTTTAAGCTCTTGGATGAGCTTGTTTATACACTTTTTTAAGTTCTTCAAATGTAGCATGCGCATAGATCTCGGTAGTTGCAATACTCTCGTGACCCAAAAGTTCTTTTACCGCACCCAATTCTGCATCATTATTCAGCATTGTGGTAGCAAAAGTATGCCTCAGCACGTGAGGACTTCTTTTTTTCAACGTCGCCACCTTTGACAGGTTCCGTTTCACTAAATTATAGACTAGATTCTTATAAAGCCGTCCGCCATCCTCTTTAATAAAGAAAGCCTTCGACCTTTCCGGAATCGCTTCGTTTCTTACATTAATATATTCAAGCATCAACTCTTTCAGTTCATCACCGAACGGTATTAGCCGTTGCTTGTTTCTTTTCCCGGTTACTTTCAAAAGAGAAGCAGAAAAATCCACATCCTTATCATCCAGACCTATCAATTCCGATAGTCTCATGCCTGTAGCATAAAACATTTCAATAATCAACCGATCACGACAACCTTTAAATCCTTCGCCAAAATCCGTATCATCCAGCAACTTATCCATTTCGCTCTCTTTCAGAAAGACAGGTAACGGTTTCTTATTCTTAGGTCCTGTTATTTTTCGTAACGGATCTACGGTCACCTCTCCTTGCCTTAAAAGATACTTATAGAACGACCGGAGCGAACTTAGCTTTCGATTTACAGAAGTTGAAGTATATCCCCTGTCCATTAATGAAACAATCCATTCACGAATCAGTTCACCTTCCACTTCCAACGGATCAAACTTTCCGTACTCTTCCTGAGCAAACTCCTGTAGTTGCTTTATATCCTCGCCATACGCCAGAACGGTTTTTTCGGAATAATTCCGCTCATACCGGAGGTAATCAAGAAAAGATTTAATTAACATAATATCGCTACATCTAAAATCGTGCAACGAATGTATGAAAAGAATTCAATAATTCAAAGGAAATTACGAATTATTAATCTTCTACTTGCTGAAGTTGTTGTACATAAACTGCACGCTCTTTCTTAAGTCTTTTAGTTACAGACGGTTTATCAAATTGCTGTCTGCTTCTTAATTCTTTCACGATGCCAGTTTTCTCAAATTTTCTTTTAAACTTCTTCAGCGCTTTTTCAATGTTTTCGCCTTCTTTTACAGGTACTACAATCATTTTGTTATTATTAATATGTTATTGGTTAAAAATTTCCGCAGTCAAATTGCGCCGCAAAATTACACATACTTTCTTTATTCACAAAACTTTCGGCAAATATTTCTCAAAAACTATTCATAAACAAATCATTAACCGCGAAAAGTTAGTACCTTTGAAACTCTTAAATATGTCTATAAATAATATAATAAGGTATGAAGCAGAGCATAAAAGAGCGTATACACGCACTACGGATGGCATTCCGCCCTAACAATATCAAAGCGTTCATCATTCCCAGCACCGATCCTCACCTGAGTGAGTATGTAGCTCCTTATTGGATGTCCCGTGAATGGATTTCCGGTTTCACGGGTTCCGCCGGAACAGTCGTCATCTTAATGGATAAAGCCGGACTATGGACAGATTCCCGTTATTTCCTGCAAGCGGAAAAGGAACTGGAAGGCAGCGGCATTACATTATATAAAGAGATGCTGCCGGAAACTCCTAGTATCACAAAGTTCCTCTGTCAGAATCTAAAGCCGGGAGAATCTGTGAGTATTGATGGGAAAATGTTCTCCGTACAACAGGTGGAACAAATGAAAGAAGATCTTGCCCCCTACCAGTTACAGGTCAACCTGTTTGGCGATCCGCTGAAAAACATCTGGAAGGACCGTCCATCCATGCCTGATGCTCCGGCTTTCATCTACGATGTTAAATATGCAGGAAAAAGTTGTGGAGAAAAAGTTGCCGCCATTCGTGCCGAGCTGAAAAAGAAAGGCATCTATGCTTTATTTTTATCCAGTCTGGACGAAATAGCATGGACTCTCAATCTGAGAGGAAGTGATGTGCATTGCAATCCGGTTATAGTAAGTTATCTACTGGTTACTCAAGATGAAGTAGTCTACTTTATTTCGCCGGAGAAGATTACCCAACAGGTAAATGAATACTTGCAAGAACAGCAAGTCAGCCTGAGAAAATATGATGAAGCTGAATCTTTCCTGAATTCTTTTGCAGGAGAAAACATACTTATCGACCCAAAGAAAACGAACTATGCGATTTATTCGGCTATCAATCCTGCATGCAAGATCATTCGTGGAGAATCTCCTGTGACATTGCTGAAAGCCATTCGCAATGAGCAGGAGATCGTCGGCATCCATCACGCAATGCAGCGGGATGGCGTGGCGCTTGTCAGGTTCCTTAAATGGCTGGAACAATCAGTGCCTTCGGGCAAAGAGACCGAACTGAGCGTAGACCGGAAGCTGCATGAGTTCAGAGCAGCCCAACCTTTGTATATGGGAGAAAGTTTCGACACAATCGCCGGATATAAAGAACATGGAGCAATCGTGCACTATTCCGCAACGGAGGAGAGTGATGTCACGCTTCAGCCTAAAGGTTTCTTGCTGTTAGATTCGGGAGCACAGTATCTGGACGGAACAACTGACATCACACGTACTATTGCATTAGGCGAACTGACGGAGGAAGAAAAAACAGACTATACCTTAATATTAAAAGGCCATATTGCATTGGCAATGGCTAAATTTCCAGCCGGAACCCGCGGCGCCCAACTCGATGTATTGGCCCGTATGCCTATCTGGAGTCATGGCATGAACTTCCTTCATGGTACCGGACATGGCGTAGGACATTTTCTGAGCGTACACGAAGGTCCGCAAAGTATCCGTATGAACGAAAATCCCATTGTGCTGCAACCCGGTATGGTTACATCCAATGAACCTGGTGTTTATAAAGCAGGCAGCCACGGGATACGCACCGAGAATCTGACATTGGTCTGCAAAGATAAGGAAGGCATGTTCGGAGAATATTTCAAATTTGAGACGATCACCCTATGCCCGATCTGCAAAAAAGGCATCATCAAAGAAATGCTGACGGCAGAGGAAGTCAAGTGGTTCAATGACTACCATCGAACCGTTTACGAAAAACTTTCTCCAAGTCTAAACGAAGAAGAAAAGAAGTGGCTGCTAGAAGCAACAAAAGCTATTTAAAACAGCTTTTGTCTGACACCCGGGTGTTGAGCATACCGACACCCGGGTGTCAGGCTGCTTGAGACCCGGGTGTCAGACGGTACGAGACCCGGGTGTCAGACAATCCCCAATCATATTCAATAAAAACATCATTAGAAACAATATATTTTATGGCTTTAATCAAATCAGTGCGGGGCTTTACCCCCGAAATTGGAGAGAACTGTTTTCTCGCAGACAATGCAACTATCATAGGAGATGTAAAAATAGGAAATGACTGTAGCATCTGGTTTTGTACCGTATTGCGCGGTGACGTTAATTCCATACGGATAGGCAATGGAGTCAATATTCAGGATGGAAGCGTGCTACATACTTTATATGAGAAGTCAACCATCGAAATTGGTGATCATGTTTCCGTAGGACATAATGTGACGATTCACGGAGCAACCGTCAAAGATTATGCACTTATCGGGATGGGGTCTACCATATTGGATCATGCCGTAGTAGGCGAAGGCTCCATCGTTGCCGCCGGTTCTTTGGTATTGAGCAATACAGTGATCGAGCCCGGAAGCATTTGGGGAGGGGTACCGGCTAAATTTATTAAGAAGGTAGACCCGGAGCAAGCAAAGGAGCTAAACCAAAAAATCGCTCACAATTACCTGATGTATTCCCAATGGTATAAATAATGTGAATCAGTAGTTGATTCAAAATTGCAAAGGAATGAATCAAACAGTAGTATCTCCATTGGGGGTGACTAAAAAGTCGATTCTATCTCGAATCTCCTCCTTCGGGAAGGAGGAGTGGTCGAAGACCGAGGTGGTAGGAGAGATAATGTTTGTTCCTATTTCTTTGTAAATGATAGGATTATGTATTCACCTACCACCTCCCCCTACGGGTACTCCTCCTTCCAGAAGGAGGAGAGTTAAGATACTATTGACTTTTTAGACAGCCCATTTAAGATACTATTGACTATCATTTAGTTCAAAACCGCAAAGAAATGAACAACATTCAACTACTGATTCACATGAATAATATAAATATCAGGTTCCAGATCATTAGTAAGTTCATGTGTTTTCAGGGTACTATATTCAATGCATCTCTGATCTTTGAAAAATTAGCAAAGGAGCGTATTGGATCAGCTAATATCCATGAAGGAGTTCATGTATTCATTTGTTTTATTTAACCAATTGCCTGCCTCTAATTTACGAATTATTCGTAGATTTGTAATCAAACAGAATAAAAACATCTAACTATAGAAAACATACTACTCCACGATCAATCATGAAAACAAAACTACTGCTTATTACTCTCCTTTTTGCAACAATGCCGGCAGTCAATGCTCAAAACAGAGAGAGAGACTATTTAAAAAAGGTATTTGCCAATCTAGAGAAAATTGAATCCGCAACATATTATGTTGCTAACGAAAGCTGGCAACCCGGGGACTCCACCGCATTATCCATTCTACATGGATTCATCAAAGAATATAATCACCCCATAGATTCAACCATCGGCGCAAGCTATGTTTCACTGGATGCCAAGGATACTACAAAGCTAAACTTTTGTTATGATGGTAACGTAAGAGTAGAAGCCTATCACGATAATAAAAAGTTAGTAATTGATGACTTCACATTCAAACCACTCCCTTTCAGGCTAGTAAGACCTCCATTCTTCAATTTCGCAAAGAACATCATCAAGTATGCGCTTACCACTGATGATAATATCACCATAGAACTGAAAGACGAGGGTAATGATTACTATTTCAAACTAACAATCAATGAGGAACAACAGGTTGAATTCTTTGGAAAAGCCTTCCACATGCCTCTTCCCCCATTCGATATCGGCAATACGACTTCTATTTATGAATTATGGATTAATAAATCGGATAATTTACCTTTTAAGGAGCGAAGGGAAATGTCACATGATATTTCCGTTTCAACTTGTTCCAACCTTCAGATTAACAAGCTCAACATCAGAGACTTTAACATCAATGATTATTTCCCCAAAGATTATGAAACAGTTAAATACAGCGATCTCCACAAGAAAAGCGGAGACTCGCCATCCACATCCGGACTCACAGGCCAAAAAGCTCCGGGATGGATATTAGAAAATATAGATGGACAGTCTTTATCACTTGCCAACTGCAAAAGCAAAGTCATACTAATCAATTTCACCGGCATTGGCTGTGGCGCCTGCCAGGCAGCTGTACCTTTTCTGAAAAAGTTAAAAGAGTTATTCAGCAACGAGGAGTTTGATCTCATTGCTATAGAATCCTGGAGCCACAATGCATCCGCCATCCGAAACTACGCCAAACGGAAAGATTTGAATTATACGATTCTAAATGCCACGAACGAAGTTATCAAACAATACCAGACAGGTGGGGCTGCGCCCTTCTTTTTCATACTGGACCAGAAACGAATCATACGAAAAATAATCAGAGGATATAGCACAGAGAATACAGATAAAGAAATTATAAATGCAATCAAAGAACTATTATGAACAGACTGTTTACCTTCCTTTTCTTGTCCCTGCTATTCAACATAGTACAAGCACAATTACGGAGTCCCGAATATCAAAAAGGAAAAGCCATACTAAGCGGCACAATAGCTAATTATAGCCCTGATGATCATCCGGACCTCAAAATCGGAGCTCCTAATATTGTGATGGGGGCAGCCGAAACCCTCTTCCCGACTATCGAAGCAGACGGAAGCTTCAAAATCAATATTCCTCTCTATCATAACACACAAGTACGGATGACGATAGGGAAAGCCGATATAGTCATTCTGCTAAGTCCCGATAAAGAAACTAATGTAGCGGTCAATCTAAGCAATCCGCAAGGAAAACAATTTGTATTCAGCGGACAATATGCTACCATCAATAATGAATGGTGCCAGCCAGAATTGATTACAAGAATAGCTCCGGTTTATAGAAATGGCGACATACTGGATTCTATTGCAGGCATCAGCGCCAATGAATTTAAGAAACGCTGCATCGACCAATACAAACAGTGCGTGGCACACAACAACACAAAAACGCAATTTAGTGAAGATACCCGCACACTTGCCAATCTCTCATGTGCGTTCGATTGCATAGAGAATCTGAATGCAACCCGTTATTGTCTGCAAACGGCTTATCAGAAGAAGGAAAACATCACGCGTGAACAAGCCAGTACAGCCTTTGCCAATTTTGATTTTCCTGCCAATTTCTATGATTTCCTAAAGAGTTTCCCTGTCAATCATCCCTTAGCGCTCTATTGTTACAATTACCGCAACGTGATCTCAGGAGAACTCTATGAGCTACATCATGATCCTTTAAAATTTGAGAAGTATTTACTATCAAAAGCAGCGCTTACAAAGGAGGAACAAGCGCTTATTCGCCAATACGAGACAGCTCTCAAAACAGGTATCCCCTTCCAACAAGGCAGCGAGCTGATCGCGCTTATTGCAAAATACCCCAAAGAATATAATGAATTCAGTCAGAAACTATTCACCAAAGCGAAGGAGTATCTGAGCCATATCATGCAAGACAGCACTTGTTTAATGGTCGATTATATACGGGCAATCTATATGCGCTCCAGCCTATATAATTTAAAACCACTGACCACTCAACAAGAAGCTATGGCAACGGAAATTACAAACCCGATTTTCTTAGGAATCATTCAAGACATGAACCGACAGATGCAACCACGCGCAAAAGTGACAACAAAGAAATACTCTGTCTGCGAAGCACCTAAAGTATCAGAAGAAGAATTACTGTCTGCTCTCGTCGACCGCCATAAAGGAAAAGTACAATTCATTGACTTTTGGGCTACCTGGTGCGGTGGCTGCCGAAGGACGATTAAAGAATATGAACCTATTAAAAAAGAATTAGGCGAAAACGTAGCTTTTGTCTACCTAACTGGCCCCAGTTCCATCGAAAAGACTTGGAAAATACTCATACAAGACATTGTCGGTGAACATTATTGGTTAAACGAAAAGCAATGGGGTTATCTTTGGAAACATTTTCAGATGAAAGGTTTGCCCATGTATTTGGTGATAGACAAGCAAGGAAATATAGTGAAACGATTCACCCATGTGACACGAAAAGAACTGGAAGAGTTATTAAAACAGGAAATAAATAAATAGAATACCAGCATTTTCAAAAGATGTACTGGTAAGCGGGTGTATCGAAACCCTTATAAATTAAAAATCATCTTCGCTACAGATAGTTGTGGCGAAGATGAATTCGTTAAAAGGGGAGTTCTGACACATCTCCTTATTCTTATCTTATTCTGTTATATTCTGAGTTCATTGACGAATCTCTCTTCTTTAAGAAAAACGAGACGACAAGCTCAGAACAGCAGAGCGAAATGATAGGGCTTACCTGTTTTTCAGGCGACGCCCAACCTTATCCATCTCTAAAAGTTAATCATGTGCATAATCTTCTCCGTAGCTCCGGCATTACTGGTCACATAATAACCAGCATTCGCACCGGTCTCACGCATGAAAACATCATCTGCCTGAAAACGGTCCAGCAAGGTTTTCAACTCGTGATAGTCTTTAATTGAGTATGCGCCTTTAGCTTCGAGCAACCGGATTGCTTCCATAAACTTCTGATATTTCGGTCCGAAGATAACAGGGATGCCATATACAGCAGCTTCCAGCGTATTATGAATACCGACGCCAAAACCACCTCCGATATAAGCCACTTCTCCATAGCGGTAAATAGAAGATAACAGTCCGAAGCAATCGATAATCAAGCAATCAACTTTCAGTACATTCTTTTCGTCAGCACGAGTATAGCGTACATAAGGACGTTTCAGTTTACTGATAATCTCCACCAGATGATTTTCATCAATCACATGCGGAGCGATGATCAACTTCATTTCCGGATGGGTGTTGAAGTACTCCAGGAATAAATCTTCATCCGGTCCCCAAGAACTGCCTGCCACAAACGTAAAGGCATTGTCTCCTTTAAACATTTTCACCAACGGAAGGTCTTTGGCCTCTTCCCGAATCTGCAACACACGGTCGAAACGGGTATCTCCCACCACTGTCACACGACAAATGCCAATCTTCGACAAATAGCGTTTGGAAGCCTCATTCTGCACAAACAAATGATCGAAATCCTTCAGCACATTACGATAAGTCCCACCATACCATTTAAAGAATATCTGATCGCGACGGAAAATGGAAGAAACACTATACACCGGGATGCGACGCTTATGAAGCTCATCCAGGTAATTCTTCCAAAATTCGTACTTGATAAAGAATGCCATGCACGGGTTTGCAATATCCAGGAACTTCTTCACATTCCGCGGTTTATCAAACGGCAGATAGCAGACAATGTCCGCTCCCCGGTAATGCTTGCGCACTTCGTAACCGGACGGAGAGAAAAATGTAAGCAATATCTTATAATCGGGATATTTTTCCCTGATCATTTCTATTAATGGACGCCCTTGTTCAAACTCGCCAAGCGAAGCAGCGTGAAACCAAATATACTGCTCCCCTTTCTCCACTTGCTGTCGTAGAAGTTCATACACCACCCAATGCCCTTTCATCATTTTTCGGGGCTTACGGCTGAACGGAGCAGCAAAATGAACCAAAAGGTCATAAATAACTATTGCCAGATTGTAAAGCATAATTTACAAATCCTAATTATTTAAGTACCTCTACGGCGCGCTTCATACGAGCCAATGTCTCTTCCTTGCCCAACACCCAGGAAATATCGAACATATGCGGACCTTTACCTTCGCCTACCAGTGTCAGACGGAAAGCATTCATTATATTACCTGTATGGTAACCTTTTTCAGCAATCCAGTCCATCACTACTTTCTCCTGACCTTCAATGCTGAAATCCTCGATGCCGGCAATTACTTCCGCCAACTCAGTCATACATTTTGCCGAGTCTTCTTTCCAGCGTTTCTTCACTGTCTTTTCGTCATATTCAGCAGGAGCCACAAAGAAGAAACTACATACATCCCACAGTTCCTTGATAAAACTTACACGGTCTTTCATCATGCCGACTACCGTAACGACCTTCTCGAAAGGAGCCTCTACCCCATGCTCTTTCAACACAGGCAAAAACAGTTCGGCAATTTCTTCATTCGGTTTAAGCTGGATATACTGATGATTGAACCAAATACCTTTTTTATAGTCGAATTTAGCTCCGGACTTGCTGCAACGATGAATGTCGAACAGTTTTATCATCTCGTCCATAGACATCACTTCCTGATCGTTGCCCGGATTCCATCCCAACAAAGCCAGGAAGTTAATCACCGCTTCGGGCAAATAACCCGATTCACGATATCCGGAAGACACTTCTCCCGATTCCGGACGCCATTCCAACGGGAATACAGGGAATCCCAAACGGTCGCCGTCACGCTTGCTTAGTTTACCGTTTCCTTCCGGCTTCAACAGCAAAGGCAAGTGGGCAAATTCCGGCATCGTGTCTTCCCAGCCGAATGCACGGTACAAAAGTACGTGCAGCGGTGCCGAAGGCAACCATTCTTCGCCACGGATTACATGAGACACTTCCATCAAATGGTCATCCACAATGTTTGCGAGATGATAAGTAGGCAGTTCGTCAGCCGACTTATAAAGCACCTTGTCATCCAGAATAGATGAATTAATAACGACTTCGCCACGAATCAAGTCATTCACGTGAACATCCTCGTTCGGCTCGATCTTAAAGCGAACCACATATTGCTTTCCTTCAGCAATCAATGCGTCCACTTCTTCTTTCGACATTGTCAGAGAATTACGCATCATCCCGCGGGTCGATGCATCATATTGGAAGTTAGCAATTTCCGCACGCTTAGCGTCCAGTTCCTCGGGAGTATCAAAAGCGATGTATGCCTTGTCATTATCCAACAAAATCTGCACGTATTTCTTATAGATTTCGCGACGTTCGGACTGACGGTACGGGCCGTGTTCTCCACCGAAGCTCACTCCTTCGTCAAAGTGGATACCCAACCACTTGAATGACTCAAGTATATACTCTTCCGCTCCCGGCACGAACCGGTTGGAGTCAGTATCTTCAATACGGAAAATGAGGTCTCCGCCGTGTTGACGCGCAAATAGATAATTATACAAAGCTGTACGCACACCACCGATGTGCAATGCTCCCGTAGGACTCGGAGCAAAACGAACTCTTACTTTTCTTTCTGCCATAATTTGGGTTAGTATAGGTAAATCGTGGCAAAATTAAACCTTTTTTTCCACACTATTGTTTTTTTTTGTACTTTTCGCAAAAATTTCAATGCGTATGGAACATATGAAGAAGAAAAAGAGGTTCTCAAGAAGAGATATATTATATAAATCATTGCTGTTTGTAGCGACAGTGACACTGATTGTCTATTTCCTGCCACGTGACGGAAAATTCAACTATCAGTTTGACATAAACAAGCCCTGGAAGTACGGGCAGCTGATAGCCACTTTTGACTTTCCGATCTATAAAGACGACGCAGTGGTGAACCGGGAACAGGATAGTTTGCTGGCTTCCTTCCAACCATATTATCTGCTTGACAAACAAGTAGAGAAAGACGCAATCGCCAAGCTGAAAGAGAATTACCATACTCACCTGAAAGGTATACTTCCTTCCGTAGATTATCTGCGATACATCGAACGGACATTAAAAGAAATATACGGAGAGGGCATCGTTTCGACAGAAAACATACAAGAACTCCACAAGGACAGTACTTCGGCAATCATGATCATCGACGATAAACTCGCCAACTCCAAGCCTACCGATCATATATATACGGTCAAAAAAGCTTATGAGTACTTGCTTTCCGCAGATACGACCCACTTCAACCGTGAGATTCTGAGACAATGTTCTTTAAACGAATATATCACGCCCAATCTCACATTCGACCAGCAACGGACACAGACCGCCAAAGAGGAAATGCTGAACAACTATTCCTGGGCCAACGGATTAGTCGTCAGCGGACAGAAAATTATAGACCGTGGAGAAATCATCAGCCCCGAAACGTACAATATTCTGGAATCATTACGCAAAGAGTCTATCAAGCGAAGTGAATCCATTGATCAGAGCCGCTTGATTCTTGGCGGACAGATTTTGTTTGTCGGTATGCTGATGCTTTGCTTTATGCTCTATCTCGACCTGTTCCGAAAAGATTATTATGAGCGCAAAGGCAGCCTGTCGTTACTGTTTACACTGATTGTATTTTATAGTGTAGTAACAGCTTTCATGGTATCACATAATATATTTAATGTATATATGATTCCGTACGCGATGCTGCCCATTATCATACGGGTTTTCCTCGATTCACGAACTGCCTTTCTGACACATGTCATTACGATATTAATCTGCTCTATATCCCTGCGTTTTCCGCATGAGTTCATTCTGACGCAGTTGGCTGCCGGATTAGTTGCCATTTTCAGTTTAAGGGAACTTTCGCAGAGATCACAGCTCTTCCGCACGGCCTTATTGGTGATACTGACTTATGCGGCTATTTACTTCGCATTCGAGCTAATGACCGAGAATGGACTTGCCAATGACTTCTCTAAGCTGAATGCACGGATGTATACCTATTTCTTTATTAATGGTATTCTGCTGCTGTTTACATATCCGTTGCTGTTTCTGCTGGAAAAGACGTTCGGCTTTACCTCTAATGTGACTTTGGTCGAACTTTCCAATATCAACAGTGATCTTCTCCGGCAGATGTCCGAAACCGTGCCCGGAACTTTCCAGCACTCTATGCAGGTAGCCAATCTGGCGGCAGAGGCAGCGATCCGTATCGGAGCGAAAAGTCAATTAGTACGTACCGGAGCTTTGTATCATGATATCGGCAAGATGGAGAATCCCGCTTTCTTTACGGAAAATCAGTCGGGAGGCGTCAATCCTCATAAGAATCTGAATTACGAGCAAAGTGCCCAGGTCGTGATCAGTCATGTGACAGACGGATTAAAACTGGCGGACAAGCATAATCTGCCGAAAGTAATCAAAGACTTTATCAGCACCCATCATGGACGGGGAAAAACGAAGTTCTTCTATATCTCATGGAAGAACGAGCACCCCGACGAGGAACCGAATGAAGAACTGTTCACCTATCCGGGCCCTAATCCTTTCTCAAAGGAGACAGCTATTCTGATGATGGCGGATGCTGTCGAAGCGGCGTCACGCAGTCTGCCGGAATATACGGAAGAAACTATCAGCAACCTGGTCGACAAAATTATAGACTCCCAAGTTGCTGAAGGTTATTTCAAAGAATGCCCTATCACTTTCAAGGACATTGCGACCATCAAGACGGTATTCAAAGAAAAACTGAAGATCGCTTATCACACACGGATCAGTTATCCTGAGTTAAAGAAGTAAGCAGACCAGCGCAAGCGTCTTCGAGTACATCCAGCACATATTCAAATCCTTCGGCCCCTCCATAGTAGGGGTCGGGGACATGGTCGGCGGGAATGCGGGTACAGTACTCCGTCATACGATGAATCTTTTTCCACTCTTCCGTAGAAGGAGCTTTTTCTTTCAGATCATCTATGTTACGGTCGTCCATGCCAATAATCAAATCAAAATTATAAAAGTCCTCTGTCCGCACCGGACGGGAGCGATGAACCAGTTGATAGCCCCGACGGGCAGCGTGTGCACGCATCCGGCTATCCGGCAATTCGCCTTGATGATAAGACAGGATTCCGGCGGAATCAATCACAAATTCTTTTTCCAGTCCGGCTTCTTTGATCAGGTGAAGCATTACTCCTTCCGCCGTAGAGCTACGGCAGATATTTCCGAGGCAGACAAATAATATTTTCTTCATAATTTACGTTTAATAATTGACAGGCTTCATTCGTTTCTATTATCAAAACGAATGAAGTATCTGATTGGCCCGGTTTACGGTAACGGCTGCTGGTATTTCCGGCATATTACCCAAATTGAACGGGGCCAGCATTTTCTCTATCTTCTTTAATCCGGCTTTATTTCCCTTCTTCTCAAATTCCTGACGAAGAATCGTTATTTTCTCATGTGCCTGAATACCTTCGATCAGACGTTCGAAACGGATACAGCTACGGGCTCCCGGATACACAAGATAAGTATCTCCAGCCGCCCACGTGCGGAAACGTGAATCGAGCAACGGCTCCAAAGGCCAGCTATTGTATGCCCAACGCAGATAGCCGTCCAGATGCTTCTTCGAAGAATAGAAACTCATCCATGCAGCCTCAGCAGGATCGGAGAAAGTGAATGTATTGGGATGTGCTTCCGTACAACAAGTATAATAGGTGGTACGTTTATTCTCGGCCGCACGGCGGAGACGTACTTCTTCCGGGAAGTTCTGTCCGATAACAATGCAATAATCGTACAAGTCCGGCTCTATCTCAGCATGATAATTACCGGCCAGTGAAACTTTAAACTCCGGATCTGCCTTGCGGATTACTTTCAACGTTTTCTGCATGACATCCATCGGACGCTCGTCCATCGCAATTGCACAAATATCAAACCATCCCTTTTCTCTCAGATGCTTGGAAAAAGAAGTAAGCATCGCAACCCACATTTCTTCATAAGCAGGTTCTCCCGGTGCTGTCCTCACAAATTTCAATGAATTTGTTGCCTGATCAAAATACTGGAAAGATAATTCCCAGGGAACCATAGAGTAACAGTTAATCTGCTGATTGATACCGACACTCATCATAAACTCTACCCAGCGATCAAAAACCGTATAGTCAAAAGCCCAAGTGCCGTCGGCACGTTTCATCCATGTTACCATTGTCTCGAAATAATCTTCAGTCTGACCGTTCCAAGGTTTATGTGTCAAAGTGGCTGTGATAATCTTTTGACCGGCATCCGCCAGCATTTTCATCAGCGGGCGCATAGCATCCAGATGCTCCTGACTCCACAAGGGAACCTGATAATAACGGGCTACGGCAAACGGGCTCTGCCACAAATCCAGATGATAAGCCCATTCGGACGGTGCAGGAAGTTCACGGGAAGAAACAAGGATTTCGAGATTAAGCTGCTGCAACAGACGGGAACCGTCTTTTATCAGCAAGGCACCCTTGTAGGTTCCGGGAGTAGCCGATTGAGGAATCCAGCATTGCACCCAGATAGGTTGAACAGTACGTGCCGGAACAGACATTGATTTCAAGTTCGTATCAATCGGGTCGGCTACCAACAACGAATCGTAATCCACTGCTTGACGGTGACCGCATGCGCCTCTGCCATCTTTATTCAGTTCATCGGTCATTACATAACGGATGAAACCGGCTTTAAACGCCTCATCCGAAAGGCTATTTCCTTTTTTATCTTTAAAATCGGTAAAGCTGAAGTTCAGATCTTTCACCTCAGTGCCGGTCCAGACAACAGCCTGCGCATTTACACGTTCGCCACGCCAGCCTTTTAAAGTGGTAAGCTGCTGTTTTTTCAGCTGAGGAAGCCGATGCTTCGCATAGCGGGTGTCAATAGTTCCCCAGGAAATCTGAGGGTTGGTAACTGCTGCCCAGTCTTTATCAGAGGGGGAGGAAGGGTCGGGCAGTTCCTGATAAGTTTCTATTGGAAATTTCGGTTGCCCCGTAGGGGTTCCACACTGAGTCACTCCTTGCTGGGCAAAAAGAGGACTCACACCAATAAGACATGTTAAGCAATAAATCGTAAGTCGTTTCATGGTTAGTTAATTTATAAAGGTTATTATAAGAAAAATATTAGGTCTGTATCGAGTGCTACATGGGGTCTACATCATAATAGACAATCAAGGATTTATAGCGTTCATCCTCCAGCATATCTTTCTGGATACGTTGTAGCAATTCCCGCGCACGTCCCATCGGGGCATTCTGTTCGATCTTCAGCACTATCTTTTTGATGAATAATGTCTGGATACGAGCAACGGGAGGTTTGTCCGGTCCCAATACCCGGTTTCCGAACACGGTTCTTAATTTCTCTGCCATGACCGCAGCCATCTGGTCCAGCAATGCTTCATTATGGTTTTTCAGATAGACATACACCAACCGATAGTAAGGGGGATAATGAAACATTTGTCGTTCAGCGAGTTGACCGTCTACCATTTCTTCATAGTTATTACCGATAACCTGATGGATAATGGGGTGATCAATGCTTTTCGTTTGCAGTACCACCCGCCCGCGTTTATTCTTACGCCCGGCTCGTCCTGCTACTTGCGCCATCAGTTGGAAAGCACGTTCGTAAGAACGGAAATCCGGATAATTGAGCATGGTGTCCGCATTCAAGATGCCCACTATACTTACATGATCAAAGTCCAGACCTTTCGATACCATTTGCGTACCGATCAGTATATCCGTCTTTCCCTGTTCAAAATCGGCGATAATCTTCTCGTAGGCAGCGCGGGTACGGGTAGTGTCTAAATCCATTCGGGCAACAGCCGCTTCCGGGAAAAGGACTTTGATATCATCTTCAATCTTTTCCGTACCAAAGCCACGATTGACCAGTTCTGTTCCTTCACAGGCGGGACAGGACTTCGGCAGTTGATAGGTATAGCCGCAATAGTGGCAGGTCAGTTGGTTGATACCTTTATGATAAGTCAGACTCACATCGCAGTTCTTACATTTCGGCACCCAGCCGCAAGTACGGCATTCTATCATCGGTGCAAATCCGCGACGGTTCTGGAAGAGAATGACTTGTTCTTTCTGTTCCAGTGCTTCTTTCATATATTGTATCAGTAACGGCGAGAACTGTCCGACCATCCGCCTCTTGCGATGCAGCTCTTTGATATCCACCGGAATAATCTCCGGCAACTGAATTTCTTTATATCGTTCTTTCAGTTGTACAAATCCATATTTTCCGTTCCTTGCGTTCTGCCATGTTTCTATGGAGGGGGTAGCAGTGCCGAGAAGCGTTTTTGCTCCATACATGGCAGCCAGTACGATAGCCGCATTCCGTGCATGATAGCGGGGAGCAGGGTCTTGTTGCTTATAGGTGTTCTCATGCTCTTCGTCTACAATCACCAGGCCCAGATCGCGGAAAGGAAGAAATACGGAAGAACGGACTCCAAGGATGATATCATATCCTTTTTCTCCCAGTTGCTTCCGCCATATCTCTACCCGCTCGGCATCCGGAAACTTGGAATGATAAATCCCCAAACGAGAACCGAATACCCGTTGCAGGCGCTCTGTGATTTGAGTGGTTAATGCTATTTCAGGCAAGAGATACAATACTTGTTTCCCTTGACGAATCGTTTCTTCTATCAGATGAATGTATACTTCTGTCTTCCCACTGGATGTAACTCCATGAAGCAGGCAGACATTTTTTTCCTGAAAGGATTGCACGATCTCATCGTGCGCCCGCTGCTGAAACTCGTTCAAGGCATTCAACTCTACGACCTCCTTCACTTCCTGATTCAGCCGGCCGACTTCATGAAAGTAAATCTCAAATATCTTTTTCTCCACCAAGCCATTCAGAATAGAAGGAGACACCCCTGCACGTTGCAACAGCTCTTTTTTCGAAACTTCTTTCGGCGTTTCTCTTCCAAGGATTCCCGAACACTCGACATATTTCATCAGCAACGCCAACTGCTTCGGAGCACGGGACAGGATATCAAATAAGATATGAAGCCGCTTTTCATCAGCAGAACCGGCTAATCGTACTCTTGCCTCCGTTTTCGGCTTGTAAGTACGGCGCAATTCCTCTTTCACAAAGATGGCTTCTTTATCCAGCAGAGATTTGATGACTGTGAGGATATTTTTCATGCCACTCTCCTTCTCCAGTTTCGTGACACATTGCTGAGAATCTACTGAAAGCAAATCAAGAATACGCTGCTCTCTTTCCGATAATGGTGCATCCGCCTCAAAATCGGGATTATATTCTACAATCGTTTCACTCTCCAACTTCAAGCCGGAAGGAAGTGCCGCTTTATAAACATCCCCTTGTGTACAGAGATAGTAATCCGCCAGCCACTCCCAAAACTTAAATTGAGTGGACAATAAAATAGGAGAAGCATCCAGCAATGCAGATATATCCTTCACCTCATACTCCGTCGGAGCACAATAATGAACATTACGAACGATAGCTGTATAAAATTTCTTCCGTCCGAAAGGAACTATCACACGGCATCCAATCTCAACCTCTTCCGCACATTCATCCGGCAGGGAATAGGTAAAGTACTTCGGAAGCGGTAATGGTAATATGACATCTACATACTTTTTCATTGCAAGCACAAAAGTACAATAAAAAAATGGGGATTTAAAAGAGGAAGAGGGAACACTGATAAGAAAAATAGTCTGCACACCGGAATCTGATAAAATAGATTCAGGTTCACAGACCAGTACCTTAAACAAAATACCTTGAATAAAAAAAGAGCCTCCTTTATCGGAAGCTCTTTCTTTGTATGATTGAATGTAACGGATGGCTTAGAAAATATAAGCAACGGATACTTGCCAAGTCTTGGTTTTGTATGAGCCTTCAATGTCTTCAAAGCTGGCAGTCTTGCCCAACGGAATATTATAATTAGCTCCTACTTGCAGATGATTCAGCAACTTCACACCTGCACCGACATTGATACCGACTTCAGCTTTCTTTTTATCGGTTTTTACTCCGTCTATTGTCTTATTACCGGCAAAATCAAAGTAAAAATCAGGACCGGCAGCCACATAAAGACCTACCAGACTTCCCAGACCGATGTTATATTTCAAATTGACCGGAATATCCAAGCCATTCTGCTTGACAGTAGCTTCTTCACCTCCATCAGAGATTTTTATACCTCTTTGAGCAAAAAGCAAAGACGCATCGACTCCTAATCCCACAACCGGAATATTGAATTCCGCCATCGGACCGATAAAGAAACCTGTAAAATTATCCTTTTTAAAGTTTTCTTTCACATCAGAAAAGCTTGCTTTAGACAAGTTTAAACCACCCTTTACACCAAAATGTAATTGTGCCTGGGCAGGCATCGCCATACCGATACATACGGCAATCATTAAAGCACCAAAAATCTTTTTCATAAATCTACGTGTTTATAATTCGGGACAAAGATATATATTTATAATAAATAAACACAAATTATTGCTCTTTGTTCGAAATCAACTCCCGATTTGCCAGCAAGGCCTCCTTAGTTCCCGCTGCCATCGAAAGAATACCGTCATTACACGTAACCATACCGCTCTCCTTGCGTCGTGTCAGCCAATCGGTAACAAAGTCCGAAGCATATCCTCCCGTACTGAACTCACCGTCCAGCGCTATTATCTTTTTATAAGCAGACAGGTAATCTTCTTCCGTCGTATCGGGATAAACGTTGGTGTAAAGCCACAACTGGATGTCGTAAAGCAGATAAGAACGTTCGTCGGCATGAAGCGCAAAGAATCCTTTATCGGTTACTATCTCTTCCGATATCTTCCGAATCCATCGCTCCGTATCCACGGGATGATCACACTTTGCGCACAAATCGGACAAGAGCGGTGAGAAAGCTGCGTTCCGAACTTTTTCCAGCTCCATTCTTTCATCTTCTTCCGACGTATCAAAGACTTCTTCGTTGACAAGTCCCCGAATAAATTCTTCAAAGTTATCGGCAAGGAAAGTAACATAATAATCATCTTCCTGATCGACATGAACGACTTTCGGTTCGCCCTGTGGACCACACTCCCGATAATCAAGGAAAATCATATCATGTCCCACAGAAGGACAGTCGCAGATAGCCACTCCAATGTCCGGATACCCCCATTCTTCAATCATGAAACGGCTGCCGAGCTGTCCGCAAAGAGAATAAATCTTATCCTTATCGACTCCCATAATGCCAGTGATAGCCACATGGTCGTCCGCCCAACTGGTAGGTTCGTCGCAAGGAAAACAAACATTGAAAGGTATTCCACCGTTATGCTGCTTCATCAGCCAAATATAAGATTCGGGGAGTTTGTATCCCAGTTCACGTTCTGTTTCTTCTATCATCTCTTCTGTAGGAGGTGCGCCAATATATTCATTCATAGCATATTCATCATCATCCCAGAAGTCTATAAAGTCAAAATTCTCAAAAGGTTTGTTTTTCATAATCGCTGTTTTTAATTTGTATTCTTTTAGTTTTGCTTTGTATGTACACTACTTTTTACGAATATACTAAAAAACAGACATTATCAATTTATTTCCTTTATTTATTTCGTTTTTTTTACGAGTAAATGAAAAAGAATCCAAGATTAAATACATAAAATACACTAATGATACAAAACACAGAGACCAGCCTATATCAACAGGCTGGCCTCTCATTTTACCCCTATGAATCAATGATTCGGATGAATATCCAGTTTCACCGGTTTAATCATATTTTCCGGTTTCAAGATCGTATCCAGGTCTTCTTTGGAAAGAATGTTATGTTCCAGCACCAGCTCATACACTCCTTTACCCGTTTCCAGAGCCTCCTTCGCTATCTTTGTAGAATGTTTATAGCCAATTACGGGATTCAGTGCGGTCACTACTCCGATACTGTTGTGTACATCCCGACGGCATTTTTCTTCATTGGCTGTGATACCATCAATACATAAGGTACGCAATGTATCAAAACCATTCATCAACAAGTCCGCAGATTCAAAACAGCATTGTGCCATGACAGGTTCCATCGCATTCAGTTCCATCTGTGCAGCCTCTCCACTCATAGCTACACAAAGGTCGTTTCCAATCACTTTATAAGAGACCTGATTCATGACTTCCGGAATGACAGGATTCACCTTTCCCGGCATAATGGAAGAGCCCGGCTGCATGGCAGGCAGATTGATTTCTCCCAGTCCGCAACGAGGACCGGAAGCCAATAGCCTCAGATCATTACAGATCTTATTCATCTTGACAGCTACACGCCGCATGGCCGAAGAATATCCTACCATGCAGGAAGTATCCGAAGTAGCACCTATCAGGTCATCTGCCAGTTTGATATCCAGTCCTGTAATCTTGCGCAGGGCAGCAATGCACTTTTCCGCATATTCCGGTTCGGCGGTAATTCCGGTTCCGATGGCTGTCGCACCCATGTTGACCGTCAGAAAATCCTGTGCGGCAAAATCGAGATTCTTCAGTTCATGTTCCAAAATACTTGCGAATCCATTAAAGGTTTGTCCTAGTGTCATCGGTACGGCATCTTCCAGTTGGGTACGTCCCATCTTGATGATGTGTGCAAACTCCGCTCCTTTCTTTCGGAAAGCCTCGATCAGTGTTGCAAAGTGTTTCACCAATTTAAGATGGGTATAATACAGACCAATGTGAATGGCTGTAGGATACGCATCATTGGTAGATTGCGAACGATTGACGTGATCGTTAGGCGAGCAGTAGTGATACTCTCCGCGTGCATGTCCCATCAGTTCCAGTGCACGGTTGGCAATCACTTCATTGGCATTCATATTGGTGGTGGTTCCGGCTCCACCCTGTATCATATCTACAGGGAATTGGTCATGATGTTTTCCTTCCAGTATTTCTTTACAAGCCTTCAGTATGGCATCCGTCTGTTCCTCAGTCAATAAATCCAGTTCACGGTTGGCAACGGCAGCTCCCATTTTAGTGATGGCCAATGCCTGAATAAACAGGGGATACTCATTCAAATGAAACTTGCTGATGCGAAAGTTTTCAATACCACGGAGTGTCTGTACTCCATACAATGCACTTTCCGGCACTTCACGACTACCTATCAAGTCGCTCTCTGTACGAGTTTTTTTTGATAATTTCTGTTCCATATCGGTTGTTTTATAACAATAACACATTCGTTAGTTGATATAATAACCAGCCAGAGATGTTATTGTTTTAATAAATATGCAAAAACTATTCAATAACTTTTTTGTTGTTTATCTTAGAAACAGAGAAAAAACGAAGATAAATCCTTTATCTTTGTTAGGAACTTATAAAACAACAACCAATGATATTACAATTAGCATTTGTTCTGACAGCCATTATTATTGGCGCACGTTTGGGAGGCATCGGACTCGGTGTCATGGGAGGAGTAGGATTGGGAATACTCACGTTCGTTTTTGGTTTACAACCCACCGCACCACCTATCGACGTTATGTTGATGATTGCCGCCGTCATTTCCGCTGCCTCCTGTATGCAAGCAGCCGGCGGGCTGGACTATATGGTGAAACTGGCAGAACATTTGCTACGCAAAAATCCTTCACACGTCACACTGCTCAGCCCATTGGTGACTTACCTGTTCACCTTTATTGCCGGAACCGGGCATGTGGCTTATTCCGTATTGCCCGTAATTGCAGAGGTAGCTACCGAAACAAAGATTCGTCCGGAACGCCCGCTCGGTATTGCTGTGATTGCTTCGCAACAGGCTATTACAGCCAGTCCCATCTCTGCCGCTACGGTAGCTCTGCTCGGGTTACTGGCAGGTTTCGACATTACATTATTCGATATTCTTAAAATTACGATTCCCGCCACTATCATCGGAGTATTGGTCGGCGCTTTATTCTCCATGAAAGTCGGCAAAGAACTGATAGAGGATCCCGAGTATCAAAAACGCTTGAAAGAAGGTCTTTTCAATGACAAGAAGATAGAGATTAAAGATGTCAAGAACAAACGTTCCGCCATGCTTTCCGTACTCATCTTTATATTGGCAACTGCTTTTATCGTCCTTTTCGGATCTTTTGAAGGTATGCGTCCCAGTTTCCTGATCGATGGAGAAATCGTCACGCTCGGTATGTCCTCCATTATCGAGATCGTAATGTTGTCGGCAGCCGCTATCATCCTTATAGTAACCAAGACGGATGGAATCAAAGCAACGCAGGGTTCTGTATTCCCTGCCGGGATGCAGGCTGTTATCGCCATCTTCGGTATTGCGTGGATGGGTGATACTTTCCTTCAGGGCAATATGGCACAGCTCACTCTTTCCATCGAAGGAATCGTGCGGCAGATGCCATGGTTGTTCGGTATTGCGCTGTTCGTCATGTCTATCCTGTTATATAGCCAGGCAGCCACGGTACGGGCATTGATGCCGCTGGGCATCGCATTAGGTATTTCTCCGTATATGCTGATTGCCTTATTCCCCGCAGTGAACGGGTATTTCTTTATCCCAAATTACCCGACTGTCGTAGCCGCCATTAATTTCGACCGCACCGGAACAACAAAAATCGGTAAATATGTGTTGAATCATTCGTTTATGATGCCCGGACTGGTATCTACCGTAGTCGCTATTGCGTTAGGACTGCTCTTTATTCAAATATTCTAATATATTATTAACCTAAACTCATTTCAGTTATGAAACAAATTAAGAAATTAGGCCTGGTAGTAGTAACACTACTATTATCCGCAACAATGGCATTTGCCGCAAAACCGAATATCCACATCCTTGCTACCGGAGGAACCATTGCCGGAACAGGAAGCTCGGCTACGGGCACCAGCTATACGGCAGGACAGGTTGCTATCGGTGCATTGCTGGATGCAGTCCCCGAAATCAAAGATATCGCCAATGTAACCGGCGAACAGATTGCGAGAATCGGTTCACAGGACATGAATGACGAAGTCTGGCTGACACTTGCCAAGAAAATCAACGAGTTATTGAAACGACCGGATATCGACGGAATCGTGATTACTCATGGAACGGATACGATGGAAGAGACTGCTTACTTTCTGAATCTGACTGTCAAAAGTGACAAGCCTGTTGTATTGGTAGGTGCCATGCGCCCGTCTACAGCATTAAGTGCCGACGGTCCGCTGAATCTTTATAATGCCGTAGTTACCGCCGCAGCCAAAGAATCAAAAGACAAAGGTGTACTGGTTGCCATGAACGGCCTGATTCTGGGTGCAGAAAGCGTAGTCAAAATGAACACGGTTGATGTACAGACTTTCCAGGCTCCCAACTCCGGTGCATTGGGATATGTACTGAACGGTAAAGTATGCTACAATCAGATCACACTGAAGAAACATACCACCCAATCCGTATTTGATGTCACCAAACTGACTTCATTGCCCAAAGTCGGCATCGTATACAGCTATTCCAATATCGAAGCCGATATGATGACTCCGTTGCTCAACAACGGATACAAAGGAATCATCCATGCAGGAGTCGGAAACGGTAATATTCATAAAAATATATTTCCGTCATTGATAGACGCCCGCAGAAAAGGCATTGTAGTTGTTCGTTCTTCCCGCGTACCGACTGGTCCTACCACTCTTGATGCGGAAGTGGATGACGCCAAGTATCAGTTTGTAGCCTCTCAGGAATTGAATCCACAAAAGTCACGTGTACTATTGATGCTTGCGCTGACCAAAACCACGGACTGGAAACAAATTCAGGAATACTTTAACGAATACTAAAAACCGGACCTACTTATGAAAAAATTAATGTTTATGCTACTCCTTGCGGGTAGCATACAGGCAATGTATGCCCAAAAGTTCTCCCCCAACACTCCTCTTTTCGAGGAACTGACAGACGTAAAAAAGAAAACGGATAAGTTCAACTTATACCTGAATATGCAGGGGAGTTTTGACGCTCATTTCCAGAATGGATTTCAGGAAGGTGACTTCAATATGCACCAACTCCGCATTGAAGCGAAAGGAAATATCAACAACTGGCTTTCTTACCGTTACCGCCAGCGTCTCAACCGTTCGAACGACGGAAACAATATGATAGACAACCTCCCGACCTCCATCGACTGGGCAGGTATCGGTATCAAGCTCAACGATAAGTTCAACCTGTTTGCCGGTAAACAAAGTGCCAACTATGGAGGCTTCGAGTTCGACCTCAACCCGATTGATGTCTATCAATATTGTGATATGATCGATTACATGAGTAACTTCCTGACCGGTCTGAATGCAAGTTATAACATTACTCCCGATCAGCAACTTAATCTGCAGATATTGAACAGCCGCAACAGTTCTTTCGACGACACTTACGGAATCACAGAAAATGCGGAAGGTAACCTTCCTGATTTGAAATCCGGAAAAATGCCGTTAGTCTATACCTTAAACTGGATTGGCAACTTTAATAATGTATTTAAAACCCGCTGGTCGGCCTCTGTGATGAACGAAGCCAAAGATCATAATATGTATTACTATGCCGTAGGAAATGAACTGAATCTCGGAAAGTGGAACGCCTTCATCGACTTCATGTACTCAAAAGAAGAGATTGACCGTAAAGGGATTATCACAAGCATCGTCGGTCGTCCGGACGGACACAATGCGTTTGATACAGGTTATTTATCCGTAGTAGCCAAGTGTAACTATCGTTTCCTCCCAAAATGGAATGCCTTCGTGAAAGGAATGTATGAAACGGCTTCCGTAACCAAAGCCTCCGAAGGGATAGAAAAAGGTAACTACCGTACCTCCTGGGGGTATCTGGCAGGTATCGAATTTTATCCGATGGAAACCAACCTGCATTTCTTCGTGACCTATGTAGGACGTTCTTATGACTTCACCTCCCGTGCCAAAGTGCTGGGACAAGAGAATTACAGTACTAACCGGATTTCGGTAGGATTCATCTGGCAGATGCCGGTCTTTTAATATTGTATGAGAATAAAAAATACCCGATAGCTTTCACACAGCTATCGGGTATTTTTATATGTTCGGTTTCTTTTTCTAAATCAATACTCTTCCTCGTTAAAAAAGAAATCTTCTTTACTAGGATAATCCGGCCAAATATCTTCGATACTCTCATAGATTTCGCCTTCATCTTCCATCTCTTGCAGATTCTCTATCACTTCAAGAGGAGCACCCGAACGCATAGCGTAATCAATCAATTCGTCCTTGGTCGCCGGCCAGGGAGCATCTTCCAGTTTCGATGCTAATTCCAATGTCCAATACATAATCTTGAGTATTAAAAAGTGAATACTTATTTTCTATTTTTCGGCAAAAGTATAATAAAATCTATCATTTCCAACTATTATCCCAGAATATTTCACTATTTTGTTCATCAAAATTAATTTTTCGGGATAAAACAAACAAATAATCTGATAATCTGTTGACAAAAGCTAACACTTCGGGAGAAATTGTACAAGTTTCGGACAGAGTCAGAATGCGACGTTCGGCTCTTCGACAAATCGTACGGCACACATGGCAAATAGCCGCTCCACGGCTACCTCCGGGTATGATAAAGGCACAAAGTTCGGGCAGTTGTTCATCCAGTTTATCAATCTCGCGCTCGATGCGTTCCACATCCTCCGAAGTAAGGATACTGGCAGCTTTCAGTTGTGTTTTTTCCTGGTCAGTTGCCAGATGTGAACCGATAGAGAATAGCTTATGCTGTATACTCAGGATAAAATCCCGGTCTGCCTCATCCAGCAAATACGTATTCAGCCATCCCAGATGGGAATTAAGTTCGTCAATTGTTCCGTATGCTTCCAAACGAATATGGGTCTTCGGAACGCGGCTTCCGCCGACAAGACTGGTAGTTCCTTTGTCACCGGTCTTTGTATATACAAGGCTTTTTTTCATAAACGTCTATTTTTCATCATTACTATATATAAGATTAACGTATAAAGGTGATCAGAAGTTGACGATATAATGCTGTTTAATCTTTGTTGTATCAAAAAAAAGCAAGCCTGCATCATACAAGTCAAAAGTGATTCCCACCCGCTCATCATTCTGTAACTGTTTCCAAAGATTTTTCATTGCCTTTGAATAGCAGATCCCATGAACGACAAACAAACTATTCGAAGTAGTCCGACGGGAACAGATGTTAAAAACTTCTTCCAGCAAAGCCGGATTCCGATAGTCATTCAGATACAGAAAGTCTACCGGAGTATCGACGTCTAAAAAGAGCTCTGATAAGTCAGAAGCAAAAAGATACCCGGCAGAAGGTTTGGCTGATTGTAAATATAAGGAGGCTGCCGAGGGCTTTCCTACTTCTATGATAGTGGCCGGTTGCACTTTATTCACCAGGCGGAACAACAGACGGTTGATTCTTGGTATTCCTTTCTCCCACCCCTGTGTTGTGATTCGCTTTTTCTGTTCCACCTTCAGCAGGTCGTATGCATAATAAGGCATCTTCTCATAAATCACGTCCGTGATCAGACTGAAAGCAAAAGGAGAGTGCACACCATATCCACAACGGTAGCGGAAACGGGAGAGCCAGATAAAAGGTCTTTTTAGGTAATACAGAAGATTCATAAACCAGTCTTTCATTTTTTTGTTCGTGACGCAAAGATATATTATTTTATTGAAAAAAGGGTCGGCTCCCGCGGTGGACCGACCCTTTTAATCATTTATTTCAAGTAACTACTGCAGTCTGAATACTACAGGTACAGTATATTTTACTCGAACTTTCTTACCGTTCTGCACTCCGGGCTTCCACTTTGGCATTCCACTTATCACACGGATAGCTTCTTTATCCAGGTAAGCATCTACCCCTCGTACAACTGTCGGATTAGTAATCGATCCGTCTTTGTCTACGACAAACTGAACAATTACACGTCCTTGTGAGCCCATCTCCTGAGACATTGTCGGATATTTGATATGAGTACTCAAATATTTCAGCAATTCTGCCGCACCACCGGGAAATTCGGGCATGACTTCAACACTTACGTGAATAACGTCTTCCACCACTTCTTCTGTTTCCACAACCGGCGGTATCCAAACAACCTTGTAAGGTTCATTCACATTGTCCGGCACTACTGAAACGTTATCCGTCACCTCTTCGGTATCATCTACTATTTCGATCCATTCGGATTGCTTGATTTCCGGTGGAGGGGGCGGTTCCAGTTTCTCTTCAGGGAATGTGATTGGAACGAGCTCCGTTACAAAGATGGATTCATCATCAGATGATACTGCCGCAACTCTTACATCATGCTGTGTCCATTCGAACGATACGAACATGAAAGCAAGCGCAACAACCAAACCCATCAACAACCAAGAACCTCTTTGATTCTCAATTGCAGCCTTTTTTGATTTCTTGGCTTCCATAAAAAATGTGTTTAAGTAATTAATAATAGAAAATATATAGTATATATACTACTTTTCGTTTTCTGTCTTAAGCATTACTTAAAGTGCTCTCTAGCTGCAATAAATATAGCATTTTTATGGATAGGATGTAACTTTAGTTCTTGTTTATTTTATTCTTTTCCCTTCTTTTGGATAAAATTTATGAATTAATCTTCATATCGGACAACTTGTCCCTTCCTGTCAACAATTACCCTTGAATACATGTCTTTCAAAGCACACAAGAATAAATCCTTGCTAAGTACAGTAATGTTATGATAAACAGGTGCAGTAAGAGGCTTCCCCTTTTCATCCATCAATCCGTATAGATTATAACTGCCATACTTATAGATGCCTGTAGGTTTCATGATTGTTCCTTCGCCATCTTCCGTTCTTTCCATCGTATCATAATCCAATGAAGTCACATCGTGATAAACATTCTTATTCAATATCTTCCCATCATAGGCGATCTGCAACTGAACTCCATCCGGTCTGTCCGCCACCAAATAGTCATCCAATAGTTCAATACTTCTATATTCTGCGGGAACAAGCACCTGCAAGGAATCATCCAGCACTCCATACAGTTTTCCATCATTGAATATTCTTTTCCCATACTGTGGATTCTGAATATACTCATAAGACGGTTTCAATACCCATTCCCCTTTTTTATTGATGATACCACATTTTCCGGTTGCATCATACATACTGCTATATCCACCGTGAAACACAAGCCCAACTTGCTTCTTGTTATCCTTAGCATAAGGATACTGAAAACCGATCACAGTCTTTCCTTGATGATCAATAAATCCGACCTTATTATTCAGTACTACAGCTGCCAATCCTTCGGAGAAGATCCAGGCATGTGTATATTGTGCCGGTATCACATCTTCTCCCGTATAACGATCAAAATATCCACGTTTGAAGTTCTTGGAATAAATAACTAAAGAGTCTGTATATGCATCCGCTGCGAACAGCCAGTCAATACCGTCAATCGTAGTTTCTCCGGTAGTCATATTACGTATACTATATTTCTCGTCACTGATAAAAGAGCGACATTCGCTGCTGTATATATCAGCCAATTGCTCATCACTCTCATAATGTTCACAGAAGCCGATAGTCAACATAGTGCTAACCCAAAGCAGGCACAATACTGCAATTGTGCCCAGAGCTTTTCCAAAAGTTATCTTTTTCATTTTGTCTTTATATTATTTCTCATCATCAAAAAAATTGTCCGCCAAATTATTGCAGTTCTTCGCCAGTTTATCAAAGAAACGCATCCGACTAGTACTTTCTTTGGCAAACATCTGATTGGTACCGCAAGGAGTACTTTCAAAACTCATTACGTTTGTTACTGAGATTGTTGCAGCCACCTTTTCTACATTTTGATTAGCTCCGATATAGGTAAACACCCAACCTTCTGTTTTCAAATCCTCAACCATTTTCTTTATCAGCCTTCCATCATATTCTGAAGAGGAATTTTCTTCTCCGTCTGTTATAATTGTAACTAATACCTTATAATCATTAGTTTCGGGTAAAGAATAGCGTAGCTTTGTCAATGCTATTCCCATTGCATCATACAAAGGGGTACAACAATTCGGACGATAGGTTTCATGCGTTAACTCAGGCACCACATCTACACATGCTTTATCAAACACTGTTCGGATACTATCTGAATTGAATATGATCAATGAAACAAAATGCCTTTGTTCTTCATGCTTCCTTTGCGCAGCAGAAATTGTTTGAATCGTCTCATTAAAACCTGAAACTGTTTGTTTCTCAATACTGTTCATTGATCCACTCTCATCCAAAATAATTAAATTATAAACTTGCGTACTCATGTTATTTTTATATTTTTAGTTTATCGGAAAAAATCCACAATCATTTTATCTATAATTCTACATACAAACTTTTCTCCTTTCTTAAAAGAGAATTGTCTCCTAATCTGATTAGGAGTCCCTACAAAGCAGCTTGATGACATTCTTCCGTCATCTTTAAATCCTATCTCCACAAATACCAGACAACACTGTTCATCTTTCACCCCTCTGATATATTGAAATGAAAGAGAGTCATAACAATCACCAACTTTTTCATTCTTCTCCAACAGCTTTACTTCCCTCTCTGCTATAGTTCCTTCCATATCTTGTACTACAATCTCCAAAAGTCTGGTATTCAATCGGGATATAATCTCACAAAGATGGAAGTAGTCAAAATCGCTTTTTCTTCTACGCTGTTCTTCCTGTTTACGTTCCCATTCCTCCCTCTCCTTTTCCCGTTCAGGAGTCATTTCCACTATCCAATAGGTATCTCTCAACTCTTTGCACTGATGTAATACAGACTTTTCACTGGCTTTCAACGCTTTATTGGCTTTTTCCCGAGTCTCAAAAGTACCTACCAGATAATTCTCCCGGGCAAAAGTATCTTCACCCCATACTTCATACATTACCTTATTATTATTCATAATTCCTCCTTACTATTAAATACTTGGATATTTTTCTTTCAGTTTTTTCATAAAAGGCTTGGTTATCTGCAAAGTATCTGCCTCATCAAATGGTGGAAGCAATACACAATTATTATCCTTTATCAGGATCAGATATCTCACATTAATGATGAATGACTGACTAACCTGAACCAAGTGAGGATGATAACTCAGTATCTTTTGCGAATTTGTATTCCTCTTCAACATCAGAGTATGTTTGTCACACAAGACTGCTTCCCATTGCTTACTTTTGGAATTATAACGAAAATAACCAATATGTTCCAAACGGATCAGTTGCAAATTACCAGTCATTGTAGCAGATAAAAAGATATTGTCCTGATCTCCGGCAATATCAATGTGGTTCCAATTGTCCATGTTCAATTCATTTTAATTCGGTTATACATCCTTATATTACCATTGTAAATACTTAAAAACTCTTTTATAGCCCGATGTTTTATATTATAGATATTATCCACAGTTTTATTCCATTTTCGGGCAACTTCCTCAGGAGAATATCCCTCAATGATCATTAACCTCAGAATATCCGCATAACGTTCGTTTTTCATCAGAGACATTACCCGTTTCACATCTATAGCTATTTCAATGTTCAGTTCTGTATTATACGTATTTTTACAGGAACTTATCAACTCCTCTTCAGAATCCTTCTCCATCAAAACCATCTTCTTTTTATAGAAAAAATGCCATGACACGACAGAGAGCCACGTTTTCAGATGACAATCATTTACCCCCGAAAAAGAATCCAGTCTTTTCCAATTTCCAGCATTGAGTTCCAGATATAGTTCATTCACAAGTTCATCATATCCGACTTTACCATTATAAAGTGAATACTTGATTTCATTCAATAAAAAATAGCATTCTTTATAAAAGAATTGATGAGTTACCCTGTTATCCAGACTTTTAAGACCATGGATATAGTCATTATCACTTAATAAAGAACTTTTAGTAGCATACGATTTCATAATGGTAAACCTTTTAATTTACCACTTAATGTATTTCAGTCCTTCAAAGTAACCCTACTTTGGAAGAAAAATGTATTATTTTCTATTTTTTAGTATCAGTCCAGCATAATAAAGCCTGCCCAATAGAAAGGTTCAGGATAAGTTTGGCGTATGAGTGCTTTTGCATCTTCAAAAGCTTTTCTCTTATTCCAGCCGTTTTCTATCAGATTTCTGTAAAAATGCACCATAAATTCTTTGGTAGTCCAATCACTCACTCCCCATAAACTCATCACCAAAGTTTGCACACCGGCCTTCTTAAAAGCACGTTGTAGTCCAAAAACTCCTTCAGGGTTGATATTGCCCAGTCCCGTATCACAAGCAGACAAAACGACCAAATCCGCATTTTTCAAATTCAAACGGGAAATATCATCTGCAGTCATAATGCCATCTAAAACACCTTCCGGCAGCATAGTTCCCTTCCACCCTGCGTTACCACCGGACATGATCACACCGGACAACGACATTGCATTCTGATATCCTGCCAACCTTGATACATTCTCCGCATCCGTCGGAGTATAGTAAAAACCATGTGTAGCCAAATGAATAATTTGAGGCGCCCGCCCATCCAAATGAAAGAAAGATTCTTCAGTACCCTGAGTTCCGGTATATACAGTCGTATCTATCCGACAGCCTCCCAGCAAATCAGCAATACTATTTACCTCCTCTTGTGTCATAGGAAGATAGCGGTAAACAGAATCACTCACCATGGCTCCACTACGCAATGCAAAAAGTCGGGATATATCATACTTCTTACTTTCCACATCCATAACAGACAAATCGACATCATAATACAATCCTCCGTACAAAACGGCACTTGTATGTTCAGTATGTTGCAATTCTCGCCTGCAGATTTCTCTGGTTGAAGACAATCGTATAAAATGATACTGATCGCCCAATATAGAATCCGGGGCAACAGCAACAGATTCAAGAGATAGCTGATGTAAAGTACCAGCCGGAACATAATAAACGGTCTCACCCAGGTGAATATAATGAGACAGTGATGCCCAACAAAACTTCAACAGAGATTGGGAATAAGGGAAATGATAAAGACGGTCTGTTATATTATTTACTGTATTATATAATGAGTCTAATTGGGTCTGGTTAAAAAGCGGCACCAATAAGGGATATTCCCATTCTTTCCTTAAAACATAAGCTGCATAACAATGAACGGAATCTAATTTAAAATCCGTAAAGTCAATAGCAACCTCACCTTCTTTCAAAGCATTTTTTATATCCTCATATTGCGTATTTAAGAACTGAGTATAGTTTCCATAAAAAGAGTACCTGCTTGCCAACTGTTTATCAATCTGATCAATCTGAGAATAAAGTTCATTAGCGCCCTCTGTCCCCTTACCTATAGTTCGCTCTACTTCAGCCAATCGACTTTGTAACAGAAGCATTTTATTATACAGCGCCAAGTCTTCTTCCGCGCCACCCTGCCGTAATAAATTCCTCATAGACCTTTCAGCCTCCAGTAACAATCCTTTCGAAAAGACTAATGCATTATATGCATCGCAAACAAAAGACTCTTGCTTTAGTCCTATTTTTGCAGCATAAGCAGTCATATTCCATAATATATCAGAAAGATCATTCCAGTATTTAGTTCTGGCGTTCGTTGGCATATATCTTAATTGCTTTTTAATAAGCTCTTTCAATAAAATAGCAGCCTGCCTGTAATCTTTGCATCCAACTTGCTTTTCATTGGTGAATCCTTCAATGTTGGCTAAATAGTAAAGTGAATTAGCATACTCTATAGTTTTATCTCCATATTTAGATCTACACAAAACTGAATAATGGGAATAATTCTTTTTAGCGACTGCAAAATCTTTTTTATGATACCAACAATTGGCTATAGCCAGCAAAATATGCATTCTACTATTACTATCTTCCGGATAACGGACAGATAGTAAACTGTCTGCATATTTATAATCTGCTATTGCCAAGTCATATTCATCAAAGTTTGCATATAATAAACCTCTCTGTACATAATGACCGGCAACCGTTTCCATAGACACCGACTTCAGCTGATGGCTCAGGAACAAGGAGTCCATACAGCAAAAAGCACTATCCTTTAATCCCATTTTCTGATAAATATATACACGGTTCCGGTAAGGAGAATAACGATTAGCTGACGCAAGATCAAACTCTGAAGCATAACAAGACAAACACCGGGTGTTATATTTTAATGCATCATCATATTTTTTCTGTGCTATCTTCAGATCGCACAAGCGTAAACTGGTAATAAATAACTGGCTATTTCTTACCCCTTCCTGCAAATTGGGAATCAGACTTAAATTCTTTAAATAAAATGATTCTGCCAGTGCATCATTTCCCCACAATTTTTGAGCATTGTCTCCTCTTTCATAATTCAATTCCATCTGAATATTGACATCATCAACATTTGACATTAGAGAATCCAGCCTAAGTGACAATTGCACATATTCCTCCCACTCTCCAAGCTCTTTCAATACACCACTCTGCCCTTTCAAAGCATCAATCCACATCAGTGTATCAGGTATCTGCCGGGCAATGTTCACCACCTCATTATATCTTTTCATAGCCTCATCAGCCGAATAAAATCTTTTTTCTATCTCAGCCATTTGCTTTAATACGGACATCTCATCTCCCTTATCAGAAATCTCCTGAAAAGATTTACGTGCTTCTATAAAACATTGGTATGCTTCTTTATTCTTATTCTGCAGTTTAAGAACACAACCTTCAAAGTACCAGCTCAATCCTATTTTCTGTATACTTTTTATGCACATCTCGCCTGTAGCAAACGTCAAACCTTGATGCAAGACACTTCTCGCCTTTTCGTAATCACGCTTTAATATCAGCTCCAAAGCACGTGAGTAGTAAGTCGAGTCCGGCTCCGTTTCAGTATACTGCCGAGCATTTACTCCGACAGTCACCATTATGAATAATATATAAGTCACCCAACGTCTCATCCTATCATCTTTTATCTAAGTAACATCCATAATGAATCCGCCTTATCGCGATAATCACCTTCCTGTAATCTATACTGTTCTAACGATTCACGGATTTCATTATATTTTTTTTGCCCGATTAATGATTGAATACGTAACCACTCTAACTGATAAAGAACAATAGAGTCACATTCATGTACATAAACATCCTCCTCTGTCTTTATCTTTTTATCTAGTATCAGAGAGTCCTCACTTCTATATACAGTTCTCAAAGAATCTATTAAAATCAAAGCTTCCTCATATTGGCTATCATTCAATAACTTCACGACGTCCTGAGTATGTGTTCCTCCCCGTTCGTATATCCCCAAGTCAGATGGGATAGTCACAGGGATAGACAAATGATCATCTCCTACACGAAGAAAAAAAACAGCCAATACCAAACAAGCAGCCAAAACAGATACAACCCCTCCAATCTTATAAGCCTTGTTTCGTTTAGACCGTACCGCATCCAGTGCAGCCAAATGCTCTTTCATTGCACGTGTTTCAACTGCATCTATTATATCTTCCGTCAATTCTACTCGCTGGCGTAAAGCATCATCTCCTGCCAATATATTCTCAAAGGCATTCTTCTCACGATCCGTCATCTCCCCACGTAGGTAGCGATCTATTTTATTTAGAGTTTCCTCTTTCATATATATAAGGTTTCAAGTTATGCATGCAGAACCTCTCTTCAATACGCTTCTGTAATTGCTCCATACATTTATATTTTCGTGTTTTCAATGCATCCTTACTTGTATAATTGTCAGATATCTCCATGATTTCATCATAATTCTTTTGCTCGTAATAAAAAAGTGAAATAATCTTGTAGCAAGAGTCAGGCAAACTTTTCACACACTCTGCAACAATCTTTGATTTCAATTCCCCTATATAAGTCGTTCTATCAGCATCATCCACGTTATCATTCAGAAGTTGTTCCATATACTGCAAACCTACTTCTTTTTTTCTAAGATACTGGTTATAATCATTTTTAGTTATATCCATCAGATAAGTTCGCAAACTGCATTTCAATGGATTTATCTCTCCAAGCGCATTCATCTTGTAAATTTGATTATCTTTCACGAAAATGGAACAACGACAGATCTCTTTCCAAAGTTTGATAAAAGCTTCCTGAAAAAAATCGGCCTCCTGATTTTCTTCCTGAAACAATTTCTTATAAGTCTTACAATAATAATCCCGGCAAAAAGCGTAAAAGTGATCAATTACTTTCTTATTACCGTTATGAATTTCCTGAATATAAAATTCATCTGTATATGATGTAAATCTCAACATTATCTTTCTCCTCCAAATATATTTGCTATCTCATATTCCAACTGCCCCGTCAAGACAGGGGTTTGCGGCAAACTTCTCCGATTCTCGTCCATAAATAGTTTTATACGCTGGACTAATTGGTCATTAGACAAACTGGCTAATATTTCTCTATATTTATATAAACTATAACTCAATTTTCCATATCCATTTGGTAATTCAGTATTAGATTGATAACTCTTACAAGCACTCAACGTCAGCCAGTATTCCGGAGCCTTTTCTTTCTTAACAACGTGAGACACATCAACAGGAATCACAAATACTCTTTCCGTCCCTCTTACGCACTCCTTTTTTATATCTCTGGACGAATCTCCGCTATGACAAGCATCTACTGATACCAACAAGTGTCCGGAGTCTCCAATTCTATTGCGAATATCTGTTAGTAGTATGCCTATCTCATCATCTAGTAAGTGTTTCTCTCCGCGGTCCTTATCCCCATATTGTAAATAGCCATCGTATGGTATCCAGGCTTCATCCAGTCCATCTTCCTCGTCTCCATCCAAATCTGTCATCCGTTGACCATGCCCTGAGAAATGAATATATATAATATCACTAGCCAAACACCGTTTGGCTAGATTCTTAAATTCAGATACTATTTGTTTTTTGGTAGCCTGTTGGTTTATCAACGTTTTTATATCACTATACTTATACTGTTTCAGCATTTCCACAATAATAGGAACATCTTTATCACCATGAATAGTAGACCAGTTAGTGTCTTCATATTCTCCAAGCCCTATGATCAGTGCTCTTTTATTCTGCGCACGCAAACACAAAGAAAATAGCATACAATAAATCAGTATCCAATATTCTAAATTTTTCATCTAACTCATATATTCACCTATAGCTCCAATATTACATTTTAGTATAGTTGTGATGTTTCTAAAAGAAACCAGAAGTTCTTAAAAACACTTCTAGTATGGTAATATGAAGTCCTCAATTATGCTTTTTCAATATCGACACGTTTATTCAATAATAGTAATTCCCAATGTTTTCCATTGAGATAGACTTCCTTAGCTTCTAAAGCTCCCAAAAGATAATCACGCTGACGTTCATTATCAGAAAGGGACTCACCTTGCTTTTTTTTTGCATCTTCCAAAGCTAAAAGTTGATTAACATACTTAAAGTCCTCAGGAAATTCATTGCTCAACTGGAGCATGGTTAACACTTCTGATCCCTTATTTTTAAGGAGTTCAGACATATTTCTTCCACTTTGTTCACCAAGACAGCACATCAAACCATACCACCGTCCTCTATATTGACTTGAAGATATCGAAGCTGGTTCTACATCTTGTGTTCTGGTTTCTTTTCGATTGAATAATTTATCTAATATACTCATAATATGATACCCTATATTCGTGTCGGGCACAACTTTTTCACACTTGCTATTTCTCTAGATTTGAAAATATATTGCTAATTCATATTCCAACCTCTGCCTTTAAAAACGGCTTTACAAGAAGAACAAAAATCATCTAACTGAGAAAATCGATTCTGACCTTCCGCATCATGCATGATGCAATTTTCTACTTTACAATGCGGCAAACCTTCTACATGTCCTAGCTCATGCAACATTAACTTCCTCAAATGCTCGGCGCGTTTTGATGGTATGCGGAGCCGATAAGTGGATATTACAGCAGCCCTTTTATTCAAATAACTTAATCCCATCACTCCCCAATTCTCATGTTCTTTGTATTTCAGACTGATATCCTTTGTCGTCATTCCTAGAACCATATCATTATTAGGCTGTAAAGCCATCATTGTATTCAATAATTTAGCTGCCAGATATCTGTTTCTAGGCGCATAATAAGCAGAATCCGGCAAGGATATTTGTCCTGCATAATATACAGAAGGATACACTTCCTGAAGTTCTTTAATCATCTGTTTACCATAATCGACAGGAAAGTCACCGAAAAGGTAAACATGAATAGCCCGTGGTTTATCTTTTAGCTCTATCTGACTAATGACTGTTTTATTAGTCTTCTTGGCATCTTGCTTGGCATTACCTCCACAAGAAGTAAATAACGCTACACAACATAATATACTTAAAAAGATATTTTTCATCATTCCGGACTATTTAATTCTCATTACTTGCCTTCCTTAAAGCTTCCCTAGCCCACTCTAATCTAGTTTTACCTTTATCTCTAGCCTCATCTGCCCACCTGATACGCATCTTCGCCTTATCCAAAGCATCCTTAGCCCATCTTTGATAAGTAGCAACTTTAACCAGATCATTTTTTCCTGCATAATATTCAGCATCTTTCAGATACTTCTGTGCCTGATTATTATAATACTGAGCATCGCGTTCATAGCCTTCAGCCTGATTAAAATAGAACTTAGCTTCACGTTGATAACTTTCAGCCTGCTTTAAATAATAATCTCGACTCAATGGATAAGCAGACAACATTGTCACTAATCCAATAATCCAAAATAGAAATAACCGTTTCATGTCAGACCTTCTTATAAAGTTCAACGTTCATTAAAATACTACCAACAAATATATTCCAACTAATAAACTACATTCAATTTACATAGCTCCTCATAGCTCTCATTTAAATACGAGTTTCTATAACATTCTATAGCTTTATCTATGTTTCGTTCAATGCCTATCCCATTTTGATAACAACGCCCCAATTCATAATACGCTTTATCTCTATAATAGAATTCATCCGTATCAATAGATTTAGCCAGTGCCATATTAAAGATTTCAAAAGCCTTGTGTTTATCCATAGGAATATTTACACCTCGTTCATAACAACTTGCCAAATAAAGCATTGAATATATATCGCCTAATGCTAATCCTTTTTGCAACAGAAGAAGTGATAATTGAGAATTTATCTTCATCATTCGTTCAATAATAAAATTTAAATTAGCAACATCTTCTATGCAGTTAGCCTTTACACAGATCTTATAACACAAATCATCAATGTCACGACTAAACAGTTTTACATCTTGACTTAGGTAATCACTCACTTTCTGAATTAATGCAGGTACATACGATTGTCGGACTGATTTATCCAGCCAGTTACAATATTCTATTGAATCTCTCTTTACCTGATAGCCATAGTAACCACAATTATATATTCTAGCCAATTGATACTGTGCCTCTGCATTACCATTCATTGCGGCCATTTTATACCACATCCAAGCCTCATTCTCATCTGGTTTTATTTTATAATAAGTAAATTCACGATCATCAAAACATCTTGCAATAAATAATTGAGTCTCCACATCCCCATTCATTCCTTTTTGAAATAAAGAAGAAGCATCCCTCTTTATTGCGTCATTATAGTAATTATAAAGACTATCATTCATCGCTAAACCAGTACCACCACCATAGCATTGCCCCCACTGGTAATACTGTTTAACTTTTATTAAATCCTTATCAACTCCTAGTCCCCAATAATAGTGATTCGCTAAAAGTGCAGAAGCCCACAATCCATTCTTTTCAAAATATTTAAATGACTTATTATAGTCCCCCTTACCATAGTAATGCAATCCGATATCGAAACAAGCTTGGGGATATCCTCCATCTGCTGCCCGAAGTAGCCATTTATCTCTCTCATCTTCTGATAATTTTTCATTCAAACTCATAATATATTGAACGACAGAATTATCTTTTAAAGCCACCCACTCAACAGATTGACAAGCTTTCTGTATGTTTAGTTCCCATCCTCTTTGTTTCTCATCACCTAAATATTCATAACGCCCATACGCAAAGCGAAGAGCTATTTTTATATTAGCTTTCAAACATCCATCACTCGCAGCCTTATACAAAAGTTCATCACCCTTTTTTATATCTTGTGGTACTCCCAGTCCGAAGTAATAGCAATGACTTAACCAGTAAGCACCTTCTCCATCACCAAGTTTTACTGCTTTCTCGAAATTCTTCACCGCTTTCAAATAGTCTTGAGGCACAGTTCTACCATAAAAGAGATCCATACCTTTTTCTGTATACGTTGTTTGAGAGAAACTTTTTGATATTACAATCCAAACAATCAGAATAAATAAATTCAACTTTTTCATACTTCATTGCAAACGGGTTCTCAAGTTAATAATAGTCTCCTCCTAAAAACGAACCTTCTTTTAATTTTAGGAATAGCATTTTATCGTAAACTCAATATGATCATACATTGCCTCTAGCTCTCTTTTAAAACTCTCTAGTCTATCCTAGCATAGTTTTGCCTTTTTCTCTAGCATACTTCACCCGTCTCATAAGTGTTGTGGTCTTATCCAAGGCATTTCGCCCACTTCTGAGAAGTTTCAATCCTACTTAGATCTCCCTTTGAGCATAGTATTCAGCATCCTTCAGATATTTCTGTGCCTAATTACTATAATATTCAGCATCTCGTTCATGGCGTTCAGCCTGTCAAAATAGTACTTAGCTTCCCGTTGATAACTCTCGGCCTGCTTCAAATAATAATCTCCACCTTGTGAAAATGCAATCAAGTTCATTCCACAAAGAAAAAGTCCCAACACTAAAATACGTTTCATAACAATCACTTTTTATAATTTGCACCCTACTAAGTAGTGATTATAAATTAATTTAAATTATTCGTATCCTTGCCCTCCTATGGGACGAGTCAATACTCCGGCTTTGACAGCCGAACAACGCAAAGAACTTAAATGTGGCTTCCGAGAAGGCACGAGCCACTGTTTCCGGCAACGCTGCCAAAGCCATCTTACTCAAATCTACAGGTCGTACTGTCCCTTATGGCTGGCAGTTTCCGGGTGAAGACATTTGCTTTCTCTCTGAGAAATCTTATAAATTCAACTACTTTGGGCTTATTAACAGGCAAAGCCAATGTTACTGGCAAGTTACTGAGGAGAATATCAATACCGAATTTATCTTGAACTTTCTCGAACAGCTTTCTTTTAAAATAAGTCGTACAACCTTTATCGTCTTGGATAATGCGCGAATACATAAAACGAAAGATAGCCGCCAGAGAATACCTTATTGGCAGAAAAGGGGATTGTTCCTCTTCTTTCTGCCACCATATTCGCCACATTTGAATATTGCAGAGACACTTTGGAGGGAACTCAAGAAAGAATGGCTTGACCCAAAGGATTATCTGAGTAAGGATACATTGGGGTATGCACTCAACAGATGCATGGCTGATATGGGAAACGGGACAAATATTAAATTCTCTCATTTTAATGCAAACTAATTTTTATTGAGTACTTATAATCTATTATAGAGAGTGAATTAGGCACTGATTTCTAACAGTGTTGCTCTATTTCATATAGGGCATCTGAACAAAGCTCAGTTAAAAACCTATATCCAAGCTAATAAGGCACTTATTATAATTAAGACACCTATTACCTTGACAATCACGGCAATTATACCACTTAAGTTAAGCCATAGAGGTACTTTATCTATTAAAATCCACCCTATCAATATTCTAATAGCTGTACTAATTAATGCACTAATCATTCTATTTATTGTTTTTAAGATTATATTTCCATTTATTTATAGCATCCTCATTTTCCTTATTTACTATGATGCTGAATGTATTCGCTTGTTTATTATGCTTCATAACAAGCACGTTTTCACGATCATTGCTCAATAAAATATGGTCGTTGTTGTTCGAGTAGAGAGATGTACATCCCAATTTAATCAACCTATCTTTGCAAACATTAAAAAAAGATGCACATAAGAATATATCTTGTAGAGTAATGGTAATAGTAATATCTGTCAGCCATGCAGAATTATTCAAGTTCTCAGCACCTTGTCTAAATATTGGTTCATCAAAAGTAACACCAAAATCAACAGAATAGTTTACTCCTTGTTCAAGTATAGTAGAAGCGGAATACTTTCCTCTAAATTGAGCTGGATTAACACTATTTTTTATGAATTTCACATCAGTAGTATGACAATGACCTTGCTTCTCGATAAAATAAGCTCCTTGTCCAATAGGTATTCCATTGCCTCGACCACAAAGGTTCATAGCTATTGAAAGAACCCTATCTTGTGGAAAATACAGGTTAGGCACTTGATTAGCATATATTATGTCATCAATATCCAACTCGAAATTATTAGAATTCTTTCCTATAGCATTGCCTTTCGAATCTATAAGATATATTTCATCATCAGGTCTTATAATAATATTAGGAAAAGAATAGCCTAATGCGTGCAAATCATAGATTTCTTCCCCATCAAGAATAGTAAGTACATTTTCGTGCTCATCTATAATCCTTATTTCTTCATCATTGTCTGGATGAATAGCCAAATAATAATTTCCATTAGAAACAAGTTGATCATATTTGGCTCGTATCAGTTCGCCCCCTTTATAGTTCATAAGACCATATCCATCATCATTGGCAAATATGAAGCAATCTTCTTTAAAAGCATATACACTTTCAACTTTAGATGGATATATTCCCACGATTTCTCCCTTAAAATTATAAATGAGAATCTTATCATCCTTATCTGCTGTCGCCAGATATTTATATTGAGAAGAATAGCGTATTTTATCCTGATTTTTACAGTCAAATGTGAAAATAGCCTCTCCCTGCATATCAATAACAGCGTAACTGTCCCCCTCTACACATACAACAGCATAACCACCATCAAAATCCGTAGCCCAACTGTAAGTACGTCCAAAAAGTTGATTACCTTGTTGATCCAAATAGACGAATTCTCCGTTAACTAAAAGAACCCTCAACTTTTTACAAGAATAGCTAAAACAACCAGCGACTTCTATGTCGCTAATACTATCTAAAGAAAACTCTAACCGACCATTAGCATTCAAGACTCGAATGTGTTCATTTTCCTTGCAAACAGGTATCAAACCATCATTCATTACTCCAATAGCGGAAAGACCACCACAGTCTGCTATTTTTTCATACGAACTATTTTGCAATTTACAAAGACTGAAAAGGCCATCTTCTTCAATTGCAAAATACTCATTTATTATAGGCGTTGGAGAATCTTTAAGCAACTTTGAGAGGAAACAAGTTCCATCGGAGTTTAAGAGCCCATAACCATCATTCTCACCATCCTCATAGGGTATGCAATTTAAAGTGTACTTTCCTCTTTGCGAATCGGACTGGCAAGCTACGGATATTATAATTGATAATAAAACCAATAATTTATTTATTGTTTTCATAAGACTTCAAAATATTCTATCTAATTTAAACTTAATGAACGGATCTGTAATCAAAATACAAAATTCCAATATTGTTATTACTAATAATGCCACAAAAAGCATCCATGTTTTCCATCCCCATCTAAATACCTTGATTTTCACTCCTTCATGAATTATCTTTTCACTAGTTTCAGATTGTTGTATGACTGCAGGTGACCATCCAAAACATGGAAGACTTTGTACATGCTTAAGATCCTTATCGCTGTTCACACTTGATACCGCACCTTCAATTAGAACATTAAGCGTGTAGGATGATATATTGGATTTTCTGCATATATCTAATAGTGAACCATAATCTTTTGACAAACTTTTATTTTCGACCGACTCCTTCACTAACTGCATCAACGCCTTTATATTTGATTCATTATTCATATCTCTTTCGTCTAAAGTTTAAGATATAACTATCCTTGGAGTTTTTTTCATTATCCATAATTCTTTCTTTTCTGAATATTCCAATATACCAGATTCTATCATATCAATCTTTTTTACAGCTTCTACAACAACCTGTGATTGCATAACCTCACATACATTCTCAAGCGCATCCACTAAGTACTTCAAGCTTTCACTTAATTTCTCGGATTTGGACAAATGAGACACAAAGGAAGGATTGATGATTAAAACCGCTTTTTTATCCATTATGTCTTTACGCACAGCTAGAAATGGTGGATAGTCAGGTGTAGGTATATTAGCATCATTATTCGTAAAAGCAAATGATATTGGGGTGAATCTTGATGGTAGCCACAAATAGTTTTTGATATTTGTAGATGTTTGAATACTGCTCTTGGATGACTTTTCAACTTGTCGTTCTGTAATCACGCTATTTTGAATTTTAGGCGATGACGTTCTTGCCGTCTTTTTGTTTGCGCCATCAGACTCTTGCACAAAACGAAAATCTGATTCGGAGTCGATAATCTCATGAGTTATACCTGGAGAGAATAATTCGATCTTCAATAACCGCCCCAAAACCAACGTGCAATTTGTATCTCCAGGAAACGCTAGCCCATTGCGAAGCACGCATAAAGATGGAGAAAAGCCTATATTTAACCTGTTTACGGAGAAATATATTTCATCCGCCCAAATAAGAGATGCCGCATCTGATCGTACAACAATGAACTTGTGTTTACCATCTTTAATAACATCAAGATTTAATATACCAAATGAGTCATTATTAAAAACAAACCGCACATGTTGCCCATTTTTAATAGTATCAACATCTACACACACATAAATAGTCTGAACTTGGGGCTGGAAATTTATGATTGAATCAGCTTGGGCAATGCATACGCCACATTGTTCCTCTGTTAAACCATAACGCAGCCCTTCCGCTTTTATAGTGCGCATAATGTCATCATCAAGTTCTACTTTCTCAAAACGATACCATTTAGCAAAAGGAGCATTTACATCAAGATTGCTTTGAATATGAACAACTTTGACAATTAACTTAATGATAAATTTTAGAAAGTTCTCACTATCTGCCATATAAAACACCTTCTTTATTATCTGGATGATTATCAAGCCAACTACGTATTATCTGTATATCCACAGCATAGTTAACGCTTGTTGCTGTACCATGATCGGGATCAACACGACCTCCTCTATTAATACCGATAACTTGCCCACGCTCATTAATTAAAGGAGACCCACTATCTCCATGATTAATATTTATAGAGTGAGTAATAGTTCCATCAGTAGTACGGCTAATTAGTCCATCCGCAAAATGAGCAGGTTCGCCCAATGTGCAACCTAATTTAAGGACAGGATTGCCATCTCGCTCCTTCTGAGTAGCCAATGGAATAAATGATGTTTCATAACCATTTAGGCTGACTTCAAAGATCGTAAAATCTGTAGCACATTCTGAGGCATCTCCAAACAAGATGACGCGCTCGATGGTTCTATAATTGTTTACATCATATTTCCCATCACGTGTAAATGAGTAAACTCGTGCATCTTGGTCATTTGCATCATTAAGAACGTGTGCATTAGTTAAAGCTACACCTTTAGAATTGATATAGAAACCAGTCCCTTGTCCCGTCGAAGTAACGATTGTGAATGTTGCAGGATTTAGTTTTGCAAGCAGCTCCGAACGAGACAAGATATTATTCTCTTGATTCTTATCCATCGGTCTAAATACTGAATCAATTGTGACAGAGGCATCGCTTTGAGCTATGCCTATACGTACCATTCTTCCATTCACACAATTCAATAATTCATCATCCTTAACTATTACATAGGCATTTATTGATTCCTTTGTTCCTGCAGAATAATTTTGAATAGGATCATTGGAATCCGCTATAAGTGTCACCTCCGCATCAATCAGATTATCTTCCAAAAAACGTTTTGTGAGTTCGGATGGTATTACTCCAATAAGGTTAACCTTTAATTCATTGGTTAGTTTTATAGTTTTACCGTCGATTATCTCATCAACATAGCCACTTGTGCCTGTAATTGCACGTGAAGCAGGCTTTCGATGACATCCTGCTAATTGTGTACATACCAAGAACAGGATTACAAATGAGAGTACTTTAAAAAATAGCCTTCTATTTTTTAGATAAATTGTTGTCCTATTAATGTTTCTCATACAATTTTTATTTTTACTTTTTGTGTAATAACCCATAAGTCACTTTGCAAGGTAAGTTTACCGTCTTCAACATTTTGAATTTTTGTCGGTGAAAATAGTTTGCTGTCTCCGTAATCACATCCAGGTTTAATGCAAGTATCAAAACGTGCAAGCATTTGTTCTCGGATAAGTTCAGAGGGTACAATACAATATGATGCCTTACTGGAATTTTGTTGTGTAATAACAAACCATTTACCAGCATCATCTAAGGTTAGGCTTTCTAAAGGAAAACCAATATTGTTTTCGTCCAATATTCCTGCATAGAATATTTGGGGATACCTCTCATTAGCAGCAGTTGGCACTCTCATTTTAGAAGAGGCAGTTTGCATCGCGAATAACATTCCGCCTGACAATTTTTTATCAAGTAACTGAATGGAAGCCGCTATTGTTGATACTTGTTTGTTTAGATGAGCGTCATGTTCTTTTATTAAAATCTCAAGTTGTCTTATACTTGCAACAAGACTATCTATCTTGCTATTCGGACAACTAAACTCTTCTCTAGTATTAAGATCAATCGACAACTCGCTAGTTTCAGCTATGCTTTCGTCAGCAGTGCCTTTATGTGAACCGGTGCAATTAGACGGTGCATTATTCAATAGCGCATGTAATAGCACAGCCATTTTTTTAAGAGAATCTGGTTTCCAACGATATAGCAAATAGATAATAACACATCCTAATAACAGGCAAAAAACTACTGCAAATACGATTTTAATAATAGTCACAACCATCACTTTATAATGTTAAGTTTTAACGGAGATATAGACAAAAATTCATTGGGGTTATCAGTCTTTATTAAAGTGCCAGGTTTATCATAGCCTATACTGCGAGCACCATTCAAATCAGCATCATTGAAATCAATAATTCTGTTATCTCGCATCTTTCCCAGTATCTCACCGTGAGCAACCATCTGTTCTCTAATCGTAGAATCCGGAACTAAGATAAATGAATATTCATCCCCCCTTTCGTATATTTCGAAAACAGCAGTATCATTAGTGTTGATTATAGTAAGTTTTTCTCCTAATGTCATTTCAGCATAACCTAGCAAGGACTCTTTTCCCGGTGTGATAGGGGATGGCGTCGATATTCCGGTTTCAATTTTATGCCCGCCTTCATTATGTGGCTCGGTGGATATACTACTAATTCCTGCAATTCTTGAGCCTACCATTTCTTTAAGTTTCAAAACATCTTCGTGTAAAGAATTGACTTTATCAGATAATGCTTTAGACACCGTTTCAACACACTCTTTTGTTGCATAGTCTTGAGGGTATGCGCTTGGATTGTCTAACTTAGAGTCTACGCCGTGATTACTTCTATTTTCATTCAAATCGTTTTTAAGGTGTATAATAGAACTTTTGATTTTATAGAATAAGTAAACAACAACACATACGGTAAATATTATCAACATTATCACAATCCAACTATCAACAGATAAAGAAGATACCAAATTCCACAGTTTACCAACAACAGTTGAATTAACAGATTTACCATTTTCACATTTCTCAAAATTCGTTATCTTGCCGCCTTGTATGGAGTAGAGGATAGTATCCCCTCTCTCTAATGAAATCTGTTTATTTTTAATCGTCCATTTTGCCGTTATGATTCTTCCAAATGGATCTTTTCCATTTAAAGTATATAAACCTATAATATCTCTACCTATATTCAATTCTTTGTCATAGTACACGTCCTTATAGGTTAAAATATCTTCCCCTTTAATAAGTTCTCCATAAAGTGGCAATCCTTTTAAAGCATCGACATCGGATAAGCGAATTGTATCTGATTGGCTATCATTAGTTTCCGCCTTAACAGCGGAAACTAATGTATTGGCACACAGCAACATTACAAAAAAAACAATTTTGAATTTCAAATTTTGCATACTCATCTTTTACATTTAGTGATACTGTACTGCTAATTGATATAATGCGCCTTTAATATGCCATAAGAAAAGGCTGTCACGGACTGTAGCACCTGGTGCATTTGTAGGTAGTAGAGCTTTAACATTTATGAAACTTTGAGAACTTAAGTCTTTCAAGCTATCTATCATTGCCTTGGGTATGCCAAATCCAAAGTTGTTGTTGATGGCTTGGGAAAATACGTCAGAACTCAAAAATGTTATAAAATCATCAAATACCAATTTTGATTGTTCATAGATAACATTATCGTTATCAGAAAGCACCGACTGATAGTCCAGAATTTTATTAGAATCAAGCCCCTGCTCATTGACTTCATTATTTGGCAAATTCGACAAGTCATATGTTGCTGCGATGCAATCATGCTCTAAAGCTCCTAATGCTGTGTTCTGCTTAGCATCAGCAAGTGAGCCAAACATTAGATTAAAATTGACAGGCGCCTTCATATCAGTAAGATATTCAAGTGTATCGCGAACGAATGTTGTCAATCTAGAATCTTGACTACTTATCAATTTAATATATAGACTTCCCATACCAGAAAAAGTAATGTCTTTCGGGATAGGTATGCGTTGGCTCTTGACAACACGTGCTATATGATACAATAGTGCAGTAAAGTGGATAATAAGAACAGATCTTAGATTATCGTTTCCTTTTATTTTTTGAGATGTTAGCAAATCAGCATCTCGGTTGAATAACATAGCCATAACATCTGATGAAGACTTTGCCGTGTTAACTATATTATCTACATCATGTCTATTATCCTGATGTAGACATTGTTGGATATACTGGACAAAACCATTTCCCCCAATAGTTGCACCGACACCATAACCATCCCCCCAGAGATCGTTTGCAGCAAAACGTACAGACTGAAATTTACAAAAGCCAGGAACAGGATTTCTCACTACAAAAAACAAATCTGTAGTGCCACCACCTATATCCACGTTCAACATATCACACATATCACGTACTGTCTTGTAGTAAGGTGCTTCTGATTCGCCAATGGAATCGTCAAAAGTGATATTATTCAATCCTAAAGAACGGGCAGCCCATTGCCAGGTTCCCGTTCCAGTTGCTAATGCTCCTCTATCATAAAACAAATCTGTATTCAACATGGATTTGGGGAATGTCAATCGCACACTAAAGTTGTCAGAACCTCCACCTAGAATAGCTTTATTTTTAATTAACCATAATAAGCCTAAGCAAAAATGCCGGACACGTGCAGTACAATCTTGTTTCCCTGGATTGTTTTCCAATGACCATTTCAAATCTGTGTCATATTCATAGCAGCTTGATTCCATTTTCAGTATAGCTTCTCTCATAAAAGCGAAACCAACATTGATTTTTCCAAATATTTCATTATTATTACTACCTTGATAGTCTGTCACTTCACATACCGCCGTTTTGATTGGAAATTCTATCTTATCGTTATCCTTTATTGATGTTGGCATAAATTCTCGACCTAATGGTTCAATGTATGTTCCGTTATGCTCATGTAAATAGACTACATAGGTACTACTATCTTCCACAAACTCTCGTGCATGGTCAGTTCCTTCACTATATGCAATCATCGTATTCGAGGTTCCAAAGTCAATTGCAAATTTGAACGTTTTAGTGTTTTTGGCCATTTCTATTTGTGTCATTTTCGGTATTATCATACCGCGTACATTTCCATCCGAAACTATAACATAATCAAAAGCCTGCTCAATGGAATAATAAAATGTAGGAATATTTAGCCCGATAGCATTTGAACGCTGTATAGATGTAACTTTTATTTCATCAGCTTGATTAAGAGTGTAAAATGAAAGTTTTGGGCTGCCGGTTGACACCACTTCATAACGGTTTAGAGCGGGAGTATCCGTTCGATAAAAAGGATAGAAGCCAATCTGACTACGACTGAGATTGTGTATGTGCTCGTTGTCATAGACTTTTTTGAATATGATTGTTGGATGATTGGGATCAACAATCGGAATATTCAGTGTGACTTGAACACTTCCATTACCTAAGGTCGTGATTTTTGTAATATCTTTAAGGTCTTCCAATGTGAAATATTTAAAGAATTTCTGTTTCAATGGTAGAAGAAACTCCTGACTTAATTGTGTACCATTGTTATAAGCTGTTAAAGTAAGAAATTTATCCCTTTTAAGGGGAGCTTCCAATCGTAAAATTTTGTCTTCTAAGAAATCATGCGTACATACAAAAGGGTATTGCACCCCCATACCTCCTGGAAGTTCCCGGTCTTCCTCTTTCTCATGGCTAAGAACGTATGCATCATCTATCTTGTTATGTCCCCAAAGGCTAGCACCAATATATGGCACACCAGTAACCCCTTCATCTGTCAATGCCATAGGCACTTTAAAACCAGCAGAAAATGCTTTCGTTAGCTTCATTATATATCCACCATTTGGCACAATTTCTTTATAACAAATAGGGATAACACCGGCTGCGCAATGTCCTATGTTTTTATACGTATTGCCGTAATCAAGTATAGTCATGGGTGGAACTACAGCACGAGCATTTGCAATAGAATCAATAATATATTGATATAATCCTTTTGCTTGACTACCGAGTTCTGCATTATAGGCCATCCTCAAATCAAATAACATCTTTCTAAACTCGACATATCTATCTTCAAGAGCTTCAGGATGATTAACATCAAACATTGGTGTATTGTCCGTTCTCTTGAACTTGTTTGACCATCCATACTCAACCATTTCACGAATCCAATTTGGAGAGGTGAAAACCAGTGTAAGAGGTGAACTTGCACCTATCAGAACTTCACGTTCTGTCATTTCACTCGTAGGAATATCTTTCCAATAAAAAAGATATATTTCATTAGGATTGCCAATAGAGCCAAGATTGTCGTTGAGGACATTACCAAGCTTTTGTAATTTTTCATCACCGCTATGTATCAAAGCGTGAATTTGATTAGCTGCCACCCATTTCTTTACAACAAGATGAGTATCTGAACCATGTTGATATAGTAATTCCAGCATATCAAGACATTCTGAAATCAGCTTGGTATTAATAGAGGAAATCTTGTGTACATGCCTACCTGTTTCTTTAAAAGCTAAATCAAAAAGCATGGCACGTGCAAAAATCGATGGAATAGAGGTCCCTATATTACCAACGATTGTACCTACATCGATAGCATTATTTAATTGTCCTTCAAAGTACTGTGTGCGAGTCCAATCCATAACACCATTTGCGTCCATTGGTTTTTCGGCAGGAACTGCCCCATGGTTATGTATTCTAAATACGTATGACATGATGTTCTTTTTTATTTTATTATGTTATAAATTTCTTGACCAAGTGTACGAAGCGATTTGAAAAATGTTGTAACATCTTTAGAGGTAATGTTCTTCGTTATGCTGTTCATCTTCGAATTTAAGTTATCATCTTTAGTCACTGGAGAACTAATAAGACCTCCCTTGATTACTTTATGACAAAGAATATCATTTAAAGAGTCTGTTCCAATATTGTAAAGTTTCAAGGCATGAGGTTGATCGGCCAATTCTTTAAGCCATGGATAAAATCCCCAATCGTTATTAGCTGGTATGCCTAAGAATACATCGATTAATGCATAAATACCTTTATTCAGATTAGCAGCCAAATCAAAACCTTTTGATGAATAGAATGTAGTCGTTGGATTCAATTTGACTCTTTCTCCACGTACCACTTCGCGATAATACCTAACCGCCAAAGTAAAGACGCTAAGGCTTGTCAATATTTGTTCATGTGTCACATCATGAAATGCCTGTAAGTCAAAAGCCTTTGTTTGTCCATCATCTCTAGTTCCAAACTCATGGGGACCAGCATTTCCAGAAACCCAAAAATCAACGATTGCTTGGGCAGCAATAAATTCAGCGACATGTGCCGGATTCTTTTGAGAAACAGCACCCTCATTATATTCATTAGATGTGGCATTCACTTCGTCACCAATATAGTATATTGAATTTACCATATTATTCAAGGCATCGCCACCTCCTATACTGTAGCTTCCAAGAGCAGCCTTTGTTTTAGCATTAAACATCGCAGAATCAATCGCTCCAGTATTAAGCCCATCATTATTAGGATGTTGATTTGGCAACAGCCCAAAGTATGGAAGCATTAATGCTGTTCCAATTTGAGTGTTAGCACAAGCAGCACCAGAGTTACGTATTGCTTTAACAATTTCTGGAATTCCAGAAGATCCTGTTCCCCCAAAAAGCGATCCTACAATAAAAACCTTATCATTGGGAGCGCAACATGCCAGAAACTGTTGAAATTCAACAGTGTCTTTCAACTCATGAAATACAACGGTTCCAATATTAGGTTTTCCCTTGAACCCTACATTCAGATTCAATTCCAACTCTGCTGCGGGGGCGGTATCATCAGAACTATCATATAGTGCATGTAGTAGCCCTAATGTTTCTGTTAAACCAGGCATAGCCACCATACTGGGAATGCCGATAAATTCAGCGAATTTAACACTTCCATCCGGACCAAAATTTAGGCACCACTTACTATCACCAACATGATTTGGAATATGTGCTGCTCCAACTTCGGAAAGAGGAGTCACTCGTGTCATGAAAAAATGATCCACATAAGATACAGTGTTTCCGTTGGGATACAATGCCCGATTAATATTTTGGTATGTATCCAATGTGTCCGTAGCCCTTTTTTTGTCTCCACATTGGCGGTCATGATCAATAATAATGGGTACAATCTCTGTAGAACTATCGAACCCTTGAAGACCAGAGGCAATTAACATAGTGAACGACCTTAAAACTCTTGCACCAGTACCGCCAACTGCAAATAAAAATAGTTTACTCATATTTATACGCTTGTTTATTTTATACTTTTATACTGGGATAGCTTTCGCATGAGTTGTATGAGATTTAAAGGCAAATGAAAGACCTATAAAAAACAACAATGCATATATCATATTAATAATAGCAATGTCTTCAGGAAGCGTTACAATGCCTTCTCTGAATTCATCCCGGTATGCTTGAGCCTTTTTATGTATAGGTTTTGCTTTGTCCGACTTCAGTTCTTTAGTCAGGCTATCTTCTGTTTGATAACTACTTAAATACAGCCCTGTACTAGCTGACACATCACCTGCATCTACTCCGACGATATAGGACTCGGATACGAAAAAAACAACAGCACCTGTCATTAGCAGTGCACTTCCCCAAACTATACGTTTTGACAGTTGATAGACAAAATTACCTATACCGAAATAGAATGCTGCTGAAACCAAAATTGCAATTGCGACACCTATACCAAATACCTCTCCACAAACACTTGATTCAATAAAGTAGTCTTTGTAGAATTGAGCATACGGTGAATTAGATGAAAGCTCACTAATATCCGTCGCCCATGAAAATAAAGATGATAAATCCATAGTGTTATTATATTTTATTATTTATTTGTTAGTTCTATTATATTTGAATCCTCATTATCCAAAAAGCCTCCATTTTTACCATTATTCAGTACACTAAATGGGCCTAATAAATATGCTAAATTGAATGTTTGACAGTTTTTTGGATTAGTATCTTGCCGATCCGTTAATTTCTCAATCCAAGATGGCATCCACCAACCCAATCGAATAAGTAGTTTTCCGGGAATACAGAGATCTGTTTTGTCTTTTATATGTATTGTAAGAAGTTTATCTGTACATTTGATATTATAGTTTTCCCCATTTATCAACTGCTGGTTCTCTCTGTCGTTGCATGTGATTATAGTCGTATGCTTAATGAGTGAATCAATATCTGACAATAGACTTGAAGGTAGTTTAGACACATCATACTCAAGAACTACACTACTGGCTTTTGATTGGATTTTATATTTCTGATCAAGGAATATTACACCAGTCTGGTTATCTCTCATTTGTGGAGAATTCATCTCGAAATCAAAGCCGAACAAGGATTCATTTTTATACCCAGCCAATGCAGACCTTTTTTCAGCCGTAATATCTTTGTGGATTTGTTGGATTATATGTGGTGCTCCTAAAGCTATCACATAATAGGGACGCATTACATTTGACAATGTTACCGCGTCATTGTTGTATTTTGAATAACGCCCGTTAAATGGTGCTTCATATTGCAACACCATTCCAGACAGTTTTCCTTTATAAGGTTTCAGCGTATTGTATATGCCTTGAGATAAGTCTGTGGCATTTGTTATATTGTATGATCTATTGGGGGAGTTATTGATTTGTTTATTGGAACCGCTTAAGATACCATCCGTAAGAAGGAAATAGCAAGTGGTATCACTCTTATATGCTCCTTCGGCCATAATAGAAATCATTCGCCTTAAATCTGACTCTTGTGCATCAAGCGCCACTCGATTATCCCTTATTTTAGTTGATAAATCATCTATATTTTCTGGTTTATCTTTAAATAAATAGGTACTCTTGTTATTAGGAACAAGACCTTCTATTGCATTAGCTACAGCACCGAAATTTGTTGATTTGGAAGCTGTTAAATAACCTTGCATACTAACAGATGCATCTAAATATAGCACAACCTGTTTAACTTGAGGCTTTAGGGGAATTGTATCTCGTACAGGAACCTCTCCCCCTCTACCTTTACCACCTTTACAACTTGCAGTCAACATAGGAACTGCAATAGTTACCACCATTATCAATGCTAGACTTTTCCTGATATTAATAATCTTCATATTAGTTAGTTTTATCATTATTCTATCAGAGATATTAATTAATCGTTATTCATATCATTTTTCCCAATAAATATGATTAGACAAATCGTCCTATAACGGAAAAAGCGCAGACTAAATCCGTCATCCGTCCCCAGGTATCGCCAAACACCTACTGCACAAATGAACAAATTCGTCTACGCTTCGTTATATTATAAGAAGAGTCAAAATATCTCCTTTACTTATATATAATAAGAATAAGGAAATTCTTAGATATTCAGGTTATAATAATAGAAGTTAGAGATCGTTTGACTTCATTCTGGCAGTTCTTAAAATTGGCGATTTCAGGGAACCGGAATCAGCTTACGCTCAATAACTAATATTTCATTTAAATAAAAGATAAGTCACTTTTGACTCATCATCTGCAAAGATAAAGGGAAAAAAGAATTATGCAAATATATTTGCCATTTATTTAATAAAATAAAAAAGCAGCACGATAATCGACAGTTACTTTTAACGAAAACGATATACCATGCTGCTAAGATTTGTCCTAGCGCAATCTTAAAATTTGGCGATTTTAGGGGACTAGGACAAATATCTTTCTTTATTTTCCATCCACTATATCGTTACAGATTCTCAAATGTAGGGATTTATGTTGTAGAAAAAAATCACAAAAAGGCATTTTTGTGCCTAAACAGGCAAAAAGCAGGATCATTACTTCAAAAAACATGTCTATTCCAACATTTTTTATTTTCCTAATCATTACTTCAAAAAATATTATACATATCTAAAAATTTCTTTTTAATCTTTCATCTTTCACCAACACCTATCAATCCACTTATTCATCGTACTTTCGACTGGTGAAAGATCCCTTTTCTATCTTTCACCGCATCTTTCATCTTTCACCTCACATCGTGTCATCCTACGCTAATCCTATATTACTTGTCCCCAAAAGCATTAGTAGATAAGTTCCGGTCTATTAGATACAAACTTCCTTTTCTCTAACAACAAACTTCCTCTTTATTAAAAGTAAACTATAAACGCAAGTTTTGTTTTTACAAATACAAGCTTCATTTATATAATCAAAGCTTTTATTTTTATAAATGCAAGTTGCATTTATAGATTACTCCTAGTCAAAAACAACTTATCTATTAGAAGAAAGGAACTTTGCTAAAGGAAGAGTAGAACTTTACTATACTATTAATAGATGACACTAGAAGTAGCGGACAACAACCTCTATAAAGAATATAACCTATATATTTGGAGAGGTAAACAATAAAACATACCTTTACCAAGCTTTTATAAGAACGACATAAACAATAACAAATTTATCATGAAAATTACTTTGATGCGGGATAAAGATGGGGCAACGACGATGCGGACGTTAGATATAAACCTACAAATAGAGGCGATGAAGCATGAAACGAAAGCCCAGCCGGTTACTAATCTACGCACGAGCATACGTTATGCATCACCGGACTACAGGCTGGACGAAGCCAAGAAACTAGCCAAAGTAATCCCGGCAGCAACTTTTCGGAAAACGGTCAATGGAATACAAATGACCAGATACAACGGAATCATCCAAATAGAAGTAAATCATCTGGCAAACCGGGCAGAAGTGAACCGGGTGAAGCAGGAAGCAGCAGAACTTTCACAAACTTTCCTTACCTTCATGGGCTCCAGCGGGCATTCCGTAAAAATATGGATAAGATTCACACGTCCGGATCAATCACTCCCTCAGAAGCGGGAAGAAGCAGAGATCTTTCAGGCACATGCGTACCGAAAAGCGTTCAGCCTCTATCAGCCTGCACTCTCCTACCCCATTGAACTGAAAAATCCTACACTGGAACAGTCAAGTCGGCAAACGTATGATCCGGAACTTTATTACAACCCCGATTCTACCATTGTTTACATGCGCCAGCCACTGGAAATGCCTTCGGATACGACTTATAAGGAAACAGTACAGGCAGAAACATCCCCATTCAAACGGCTGATACCGGGATACGACAGTTTCGATACGCTCTCGGCACTCTTCGAAGCAGCTCTGAATAAAGCATACCGGTCATTAAGCGAACTTCAGCCGCACGTGCACACCCGCTCCGACGAGGATTTGAAGCCTTTACTGGTTCAGGTAGCCAGGTATTGCTTTCAGGCAGGCATACCGGAAGAAGAAACCGCCCGCTGGGCAATCGCTCATTTCTATACCCAAAGGAAGGAATACCTCGTTCGTCAAACGGTACAAAATGTATATACAAGTGAAAAAGGCTTCGGCAAGAAATCTTCCTTGACAGCAGAGCAGGAACTGGAATTCCGAACAGGGGAATTTATGCAGCGACGGTACGAGTTCCGATACAATACAATGACGACGGTAACGGAGTATCGGGAACGAAATACGTTTTGCTTCTGTTTTCGTCCTTTAAGCAGCCGCATCCGGAACAGCATTGCCATGAATGCAAGACTGGAAGGACTCAATCTTTGGGACAGGGATGTAATCCGCTATCTAGATTCGGATCGCGTCCCGGTTTTCAATCCTGTCGAAGACTTCCTTTTCGGATTGGATATTCACTGGGACGGATACGACCGAATACGTGAACTGGCATCCCGGATACCTTGCAACAATCCTCACTGGCCCGATTTGTTTTATCGTTGGTTCCTGAATATGGTGGCACATTGGCGGCAGATAGACCGGAAATATGCAAACTGCACAGTTCCGTTGCTTGTTGGTCCGCAGGCATACAGAAAATCTACTTTTTGCCGGAGTCTGATTCCACCCGAATTGCAGGCATACTATACCGACCGAATTGATTTCAGTAACAAACGGGATGCAGAGTTGTCTCTCAATCGTTTCCTGCTTATCAATATGGACGAATTTGATCAGAACAAGGCAAATCAACAGGCATTTCTGAAACATATTCTCCAAAAACCGATTGTCAACATCCGACGACCACGCGGTACAGCTACTCAAGAGATGCGTCGGTACGCTTCTTTCATCGGAACCAGTAATCATAAAGATTTGCTGACCGATACTTCCGGCAGCCGACGCTATATTGTCATCAATGTGACAGGACCGATTGATTGCTCTCCTATTGATTATGAACAACTTTATACACAAGCCATACATGATTTGTACAAAGGAGAACGATACTGGTTCGATACGGAAGACGAAAAAATCATCACTGAAAACAATCAGGAATTTCAAGTCATGCCAGTTGCAGAGCAATTATTCCATGAATATTTCCGGGCTGCAAAAGAGGAAGAAGAGGAATATGAGCAACTTCTTGCCATCGAAATACTGGAGCAAGTACAACATGACAGCAAGATTCGTGTATCTGTCTGCAGTATTGTTGAATTCGGAAGAATCCTACAAAAGAATAAAGTGCCTTGCGTGCATACCAAACGTGGCAATTTCTATAAAGTTGTTCGGATAAAGCCGGGAAGAAGATAAATGAATACGGGGGAGGCTGGCTAAAAGGGCGGTAGCACCTCAAGCCTCCTCCTTTGGGAAGAGGAGATTGGAGATAGAATCGACCTTTTAGTCAGCCACATTCGCTTCATTAGTTTCCTTCACTTTCTTCCCGCCAATAATATTCAGAATAATGTTCATAGCCCCCTTTCCCACGAAAGAAGTACCGACTACGACAACTTTGGGCAAAGATTTCAGTGCCTCTTTCACGGCTGCACGCTTGGCTTTTCTTTTAGCTTTGATTCCATTTAACGAATTCATTCCATCTATCAGATAGTTACGCGTCACGTAACCGATACGTAAAGTCATCAGCGAATTCACGATGCCATCGCATATCGAACCGATGACTACTCCCGGAATTTTCACGTTAGACAGAATGCTCAAAAAGCCGGTATCTCCTGAAACTGTATCTCCTATGTCGTCCAAATCCACATCCACATCGGCACCATCGGCGGCAGCATCGGAAACGTCGATATCGGACGCTGCATCCGAAGACTGGTCTGCCAATGAGCCGAAGGGGGCAACCGACCCCATATCTCTAAAGACCTCCGATGCGACGAAAGTCATTAATGAAGTAACCAGAATATTGACATACTGCCGGAACAACTGTTGCCTTGTAGGTCGGAAGCCGGAAGCAACAATCACATCCTCTATCATTTTATAATTCATATAAAGCACGGACACCGTGTCCAGCTTTCCGTTCTGCGAAATGGCGGTAATCATAAAAACAGATTTAGCCCATTCGATAACGCGACGATTGATGCCGATGATACGGACCGAATGCATATCCTCTGTACGCGGACCTGACGTTTCTTTCAGTTCTCCCCCTTCAATGCGCAATTTCAGCTCTTCGCTTATGATTTGCACCAGTTCTTCCTTACTCGTTGCATAACGTTCCAAATCTTCACGCAATCTCTGCTGATGCAGTTTTCTTAACTCGGGACAGGACTTATCTTTAGGTATATAATTGCAGTTATCCGCCAGTTTATGTCCAAACGCAACAAGTTGTGCAGTATTCCACTCCCCATCAATAGACAAAGCCGGAAACTGCGGAGCACGATGCACCCGAACGACCGGACGTATAACGACGGCATAAAATACAACCAGAATCAAGGTGTAAAAAGCATACTCTGCCCACGCAACCTGCGATAAGGAGGCTATTTTCTCACCAATAATAATGATGTTACCCAACAATAAAATCACAAAAGAGCCCAAAAACAGGAGTGTGATAATTAATAAATTTCGTTTCATTGGCTTATTCTTATCTTATTGAATCCTTAAAACTCTGAACTTGTGCATTTATTGACCGAAGCAACGCATCCTTCCTGTCAAATTCTTCTTTATCAGACACCAGCGCATTCAGATACATTGTTTTTTGTTGTTCCAAAAAATCAATGATACTTTGTTTGCGTACAGGCACATACTGATCATAAAGGTCATTAGCCGCCTTATATATACTCTTCCCGACAGTCAGCTGAAGATATCCTTTGATCGTTTTCCCGGTATGCGTATGATCGATTCCGGTGATACATTCCATCGCTTTTCTCAGAAAACTCTGAATTTCCATTGTCGAATAAGTCCCGAACGGATTGGGTATTCCGATATGCGGAACAGTCGGATTATTAATATTCTTCACATCAAAAGCTCCCTGCAAATCAAAATCGACCACCGGAAAATCCGTCACTTGCGGCACTGAGTCAAAAGGTGCACAACCTTTCTGCTTCAGAAAAGTATTCATCTTCTCTATAAAAGCCACATCATCTTTCAAGTTAGAGAGTTTCCGCAAATACTGCCGGGCCAGGCTATGTTCATGGGAATCAAGGAATTTACTTTTTATCGCCGCTGACGAATCAGTCATAAACTTTGTAACAAGGCTGCGTGTCGCATCTTTCCCCTTCGCTCCACCGGCAAATGCGGAATTGCATCCGGAATCATAATACTCCCTAACGATTTCAGTAAACTCTTTCAAATCATCATCCATATAGACTTGCACCATTTTTCTAAAATCGCTCCCATCGTAACTAAGTTCACTCGCCTGACGGAGTAACTCGTCAAACGAAGTTGCCGCAGCCTGATATTCTATATCGATTGCTTCCTGTTGGCCAATTGATTCTCCGACTAAATTATCCAGTTTTTCCAACTGATTCAGCGTTCTTCCGATTACGCTTCTCAGACGTATATCAGTACTATTGGAGATCACCTTGCCATACAAATCCTTCTCAAATCTCTGAAATTTCGCAGCTTCTTCCTGAAGATCCTCCATTCCCTCATAGCTGGCAGCATCCGCCACTTTTCCCAAGTTCAAACTATATATATTCTCCTTCAACTGGAAGTTACGTCTGCCCATTTCATTCTCGGCAAATTCTACCTGTGCCTTAATTACAGCCTGCTTCTCCTCTTCCGAATGCCAGTAAGCCGCTTCAAACACATTATGTAGAAGACAAACCGGAACTTTCGGATTATTCTCCTGCAGCAACTTCAGAAAACGATTGGAAACCTTCGATATAGCAGAATTTGAACTTTGCACAAATATCACGAAATCTGCCCTTTGAGAGATCGTTTCATAAATAGGATTATCCAAATTCACATACCCGCCATCCAGCCCGGGCATATCCACCAGAAATATATTATCTTTCAAAAGCTCCCCACCGGAAGTTGTTATGGATGTCACCAGCGTATGATCTGTATTTATCACGCTTTCTTCCAAAGCTAACGAAACACACTCCTCCAGATTAGCATCATTCAATTCTTTCTTTTCAATGCTTATCTCGGAAATGTTTTCCAGTTTTTCAAATCCGCGCAGGCTATCAATGACCGAATCAAACTGTTCTACCTTTCTAGCTTTATCAGCAACAGAAAAAATACGGGTAATGGATTCCTCCTGTCCTTTTGAAATAATGGACGGACGCACCGTACACTCCAAGAAATGAGTGGGGCTGACGTGAGCATGTGCTATGAGATTTACTAAAGTAGATTTTCCCGATTTCACGGGTCCAACCACTAATATAAGAAAAGATCCTCCGTCAAACTCAGAAACACGATTGTTTAGTTTCTGAGTTGATTTACAAACAGCCTCCAAATCTTTTATTCCCCTTACTGACTCCAGAGTTGACATCAATTCCTTAGATCTGCTCTTCAGTATATTCAAGAATATCTTAAGCTCCGACGAAGACATTGTTTCCACTCTTTCTTCTATAAATTTGTATTTACCCATAAACGAGATTTAAATAATGGTACAACCGACTATTCACATGTCATTATAATAATGATGATAAAGTTAGCAGTTTGTCGGGAAATAAAAAATGTATAGAGCACAAAGATTGCATAATAATTGAAAGTTCGTCAAAGTTTTATGGATTCAAGTTCAATTTATCAACAAAAAGTTTCTTCATATCCGCAAAAAACAAGATGTTAAAAACCGAAAAAGCATGCAGTCTTTTCGGTTTCTATTCATCATATTAAAATAATACACGCACATGGATATAAAAGAACTTGTAGATTTATGTAAAAAAGGGAATGAGCAGGCATTAAGTCTACTTTATAAAACCTATTCGAAAAAGATGATGAGAATATGCCTTCATTATATACCTGATAAACAAATCGCACAAGATCTCCTACACGACGGATTCATTGTCATTTTCACTTCGATTGAGACATTACGTACCCCCGAAAAACTGGAAAGCTGGATGGGAATAATTATGAAGAATATTTCATTAAGGTATCTCAACCAAAAGAGTACAAACTCTGCAATTCCCTTATCTGATATCCCTGAAGACGAGGAGCCTATTGATAATCCGCTATCATCTGATTCTATTCCTTATGATAAAATAACAGAAATGGTAGAGAAATTGCCAGAAGGATACAGCAAAATCTTCAAGTTAGCTGTATTGGAAGGATTATCTCACAAGGAAATAGGTAAACTGTTGAATATAGCTCCCCACTCCTCCTCTTCTCAATTATTCAGGGCAAAAGTCTTACTTAAAAAGATGATTTCTGATTACAGGCTGATTCTTATACTAGTGATTTTATTTTTTTTCCCAACGATACACGACTATCTATACTGGAAAAGAAAAGAGACTAAAGATAATCATTGGTCTAACAATGTCATTCGGAAAGTGAAATTAGATAAGAAAGAAGAAAATGAGAGCATTACCTCTTCCGGACATATCTCTCACTACAAAGAAGAACCCCCTTTTAATACTACTTTAGCAAACCTCCCCCGATTAGCATTAGACACAAGTGCAACAGGATTATCTACCACTTCTGAAATAAAAGACTCAGTAGAGAAACAGCCTGTTGCCAAACCATCTTTTACATGGGAGCATGCAGAGAAAATTATTACATTCTCATATTCAAGCCAAGAATTCACTTCACTCCCCAAAAAGAAAACAGGGAAATGGAAAATGATGTTGGCAGGGTCAGTCGGACCACAACTGGCACAAAACCTATACAAGTTGATGACAACACCACACTCTGACGGTTTGGAAAGCGGTCTCCCCCAGCAAGTCAATACTTGGGAAGAATATTATGACTATTTAAACACCCGCAATCAGGAAGGAACCTTAGGAGACTCGCTTACGCTAATGACAATTGCCAAAAACAACAGTGGAAGAATTATAGAACATCAACACCATAATAGCCCCATCACTATCGGACTAGCATTGAACAAAAAGTTGAATAACCACTGGAGTATAGAAACCGGATTACAATATATTTATTTAAAATCAGAGTTCACCACAGGAAAGGAATATCGGATTCAGGAAACCCAAAAGCTCCATTACATAGGTATTCCTCTCCGTATTTCCTACCGTTTTGGGAATTATAAACAATTCTCATTTTACTCAACAGCCGGTTTACAAATGGAAATCCCGATAAAAGGAACTCTGCATACTTCTCATGTCACAGATAGTGTCCCCATTAATTGGGGTTACCAGTCATTAGATGTACCTTTGCAATGGTCAATCAATGCGAGTACAGGTGTACAATACCACTTTACACCTCACACCAGCATCTATATAGAGCCAACCATCAATTACTATATTCCCGATGGAAGTTCATTGCGCACAATCCGAAAAGAACATCCGGTTACGTTCTCTGTTCCTGTAGGCATTCGTTTCTCTTGGTAAAAAAATCATTCTGCCATGCAGTCTTCCGGCTGATAGTTTATCATAACTATAGAACAGTTAGAAACAATAGACAAATCAGATGCAGAAACGACATACAAACCGTGAACGTTATTTTGAGGAACAAGCTCAGACTACGAGAAATTATTATATTCCTTATATTAAAGAATATACTGGAAATCTGCCAAACAAAGTATTGGAAGTAGGGTGTGGCGAAGGAGGGAATCTGCTTCCCTTTGCCGAGCTAGGTTGTGATGTCATTGGAATTGATATTGCCGCATCCCGAATTGAACAAGCACAAAACTTCTTCATCACTAAAAGGCAAAAAGGAACTTTCATCGCTTCTGATATCTTCTTATTAAAAGATTTACAGAAACATTTCCCGCTTATTCTCATACATGATGTAATAGAACATATCGACAACAAGGAGCAATTTCTGCGCAACTTAAAAAAATATCTATCGCCTAACGGAATGATCTTCATTGCTTTTCCTGCCTGGCAAATGCCATTCGGCGGACATCAGCAGATTGCAAGAAGTAAGATTATCTCTCATATGCCATTTATACATTTACTACCTCGTATGTTGTATAAATGGATATTGGAATTATTCAGCGAACAAGAAAGCACAGTCAAAGAGTTATTAACTATCAAATACACCCGATGTACAATAGAAATGTTTCGAAGAGTAGTAAAACAGACTGATTATCAAATCGTCAATGAACAGTTATACTTTATTAACCCACACTACAAAATTAAATTTGGACTAACCCCTCACAAATTAAACAAAACAATAGCATGTATACCTTTCATTAGAAATGTATTCAGTACAAGTTGTTTCTATTTAATAAGACCAACATAGCATTTTATTTCATTATTTACATTAATATTCAAGAAGTTATCAACAGGCTAACTATAAAAGACAAACAGCATTATCAATCATATAAAGCACATAAAGGTCATATTTTGCTCTTTATTGAACAGTATTTTTCCAAAACTATAAAAGAGCTACGTTAAATTTGCATCTGAAAAAGTACGTTAACACTTTAAATTCTAAAAAGTATGCATTTATCTAACACATTACCCCATAATAATCGTATAGAAATAGCTGATGTGCTACGTGGGTTCGCTGTAATGGGAATTACACTTATCCATTTTATCGAACGGTTTAGTCTCAATAGCTTTCCGGAAGAGACCTGTAACTTTCTGATATTTACGGATAGGATAATTTGGGATAGTGTATTTTTCACCTTTTCCGGTAAGGCATACTGCATCTTTGCGTTGCTTTTTGGATTTAGTTTTTTTATTCAAGACAATTCACAAAAACTTAAAGGGAAAGATTTTCGTGGGCGGTTTGCCTGGCGGTTAGTATTACTTCTTTTTATAGCTTGTATTAATTCGGCTTTATTTCCGGGTGAAATATTGGTACTCTACGCCTTGCTTGGTTATGTACTGATCGCAGTCTGCCGACTCTCTACCCGAACAGTCACGATCATAGCAGTCATTCTTCTACTTCAACCTATTGAATTGGGACAAATAACTTATGCACTCATCAATCCCGACTATATGATTAATGCTGATCTTGATGCTCCATACTGGGAGTTAGTCAATGCTGCTCAGAAAGAAGGTTCTTTCCTCGAAATGTGCAAAACTGCCATTTGGACGGGTAATGTTGCTAATATGGGGTGGATGCTCTTACATGGAAGGGTTACCCAAACCGCAGGATTATTTATGGTAGGTATGATCATAGGACGCAGCAATGTATTTCTCTACTCAGAAAAAAATATAAAAATCTGGCTTAAAGTATTCATCATAGCCGTTACAGCATTTTTCCCTCTTTATGGTTTGATAGATATACTTCCCGACTTTATAAGCAGGGAGGCACTACTTGTACCTTCTGTCCTTCTACTGAAATCACTTTCAAATATTGCATTTACCGGAATCATGTTTGCAGGGATTATACTCGTTTATTACCTGACAAAACTGAAACATGTCCTTCATAAATTTGCACCTTATGGCCGCATGAGTCTGACAAACTATCTATCGCAATCTTTGATCGGAGGATTCTTGTTTTACAATTGGGGATTAGGTCTTTATCTGCATACAGGCATTACAGCATGCATTCTTATTGGTGTATGCGTATTCTTTTTACAATACTTTTTCTGTAATTGGTGGCTTCGCTCACATCGTCAGGGACCATTAGAGTGGTTATGGAAAAAGGCAACCTGGATAAACTGGAAACCTAACAACTAAAACATAAAGCTGAATCCTCTTTCCCGGAAAGTATGATCCCTTTCAATCTCCAAAGAAAGGGATTTTTTCAGTTGTGTTGCCATAAAGTTCAAGAAAGGCTGACTGGTTTCCTCATCTTGCGACTGCTGTAAAGAAAGTATATAATCGGCTCTATCTTCCTTAAATATCTTTGCAGGGAAAAGACGATAGCAGAATTGAATATAGTTCATTAATAAACGAGCCGCTCTACCATTACCGTCCACCCATGGATGAATAGTTACTAAATTAAGATGAGCGTTGAAACTCAATTCATATTGTTCCCGAAGTGTATTCATTAACTTTTGCCGTTCTTGCAATATAGAACATAATTCTTCTACTTTTGCAGACACTTTCTGATAACTCATATAAGAACGGGCACCCACACCAGCCGTAACACCACACAAACGAAACTCGCCTTTGGAAGAATCGAAAGAACCGCCTATTGTATTATGTACGCTTCCAGTGGTACGCATAAGAGTAGCATTTAGCTTTTGTAACAAGGAAGAAGTAATATCAACACCCTGCACACTTTCTTCTTTAGCAAGTTCGTATGCATTCTTCAAATCCTCATTCATCAAATGATAAACCAATGGCTTTCCTTTGGCAGTCACTCCTTCATCAAAGAGAAGTTGAGTATCCATCTCAGTGAGTGTAGAACCTTCAATAGCTGTAGAATGAGTAATAAGAGAATAAAGGTAGTACTTTTCATAGTCTACCGACTGACCGATACCGAGTTTCTGAAATTCTTGATACAGTTTTTCTATCTCCTGCCAAATACTCTTTTCCATAATAGGCTATCTTTAATTCGATCTTCTTCCCAAAAATACTCCGATTTTATACTCCGACAAAAGCAAACGACATATTTATTTAAAGAAAAGTTTTTGTTTAAGGGGTGGTGGAATAATTTAGGAACAATCACTTTATAACAAAGAAAGCCAAGTAATTGATTATTCAATACTTGACTTTCTTTGTGGTACCCAGACCCGGGGTCGAACCGGGATGGAAGTGAATCCACTGGTGTTTGAGACCAGCGCGTCTACCGATTCCGCCATCTGGGCATGCTTGATTTCTCAATTGCGGTGCAAAGATACGACAATATTTTGATTCCACAATAGTTTGAGAAAAAAAAGGAGCAAAAAATAATAAAACATGTCCCAAAGGCTTCTGTATTTAGAGAATAAACCGTACATTAGCAAAAACATTTAAAAATAGAGTCACTATCATGACAAACATGGATAATTATTGTGTGATTATGGGTGGTGGTATTGGCAGCCGCTTCTGGCCGTTTAGCCGCAAAACATTACCTAAACAATTTCTTGACTTCTTCGGAACCGGTCGTTCACTCCTGCAACAGACCTTCGACCGCTTTCAAAAGGTAATCCCAACCGAAAATATTCTTATTGTCACCAATGCAATGTACGCCGATCTGGTGAAGGAACAACTACCCGAATTGGATGAGAAACAGATTTTATTGGAACCTGCAAGAAGAAATACCGCTCCATGCATCGCATGGGCTGCCTATCACATCCGCGCTTTAAACCCGAATGCGAATATCGTCGTTGCTCCCTCAGATCATCTGATTTTGAAAGAAGAAGAATTCCGTGCCGCAATCATTAAAGGACTGGAATTCGTTTCTCACTCCGAAAAGTTACTGACACTAGGCATCAAGCCCAACCGTCCTGAGACCGGATATGGCTATATACAAATTGACGAACCAACCGGTGATGGCTTCTACAAAGTAAAGACATTTACCGAGAAACCGGAACTGGAATTAGCCAAAGTATTCGTAGAAAGCGGTGAATTCTACTGGAACTCCGGATTATTCATGTGGAACGTCAATACCATCATTAAAGCCGCAGAAATCCTCCTTCCCGAATTAGCATCCAAACTGGCACCGGGAAAAAATATCTATGCTACAGATAAAGAAACAGCATTTATTGAAGAAAACTTTCCCGCATGTCCCAATGTATCCATCGACTTTGGCATCATGGAAAAAGCGGACAACGTATATGTATCTTTAGGCGATTTTGGCTGGTCTGATCTGGGCACATGGGGATCACTCTACGACTTATCAGAAAGAGACCGGGAAGGCAATGTGACTTTAAAAAGTCATTCTTTGATCTATAATGGAAAAGATAATATGATCGTACTTCCCAAAGGGAAGCTCGCCGTGATCGATGGCTTGGAAGGCTATCTGATAGCCGAATCGGACAATGTCCTGCTAATCTGTCGTAAAGACGAAGAACATTCTATCCGCAAATACGTGAATGATGCCCAGATGCAACTGGGAGACGATTTCATTTAAGAACGAAGAACTAAAAAAAGAAGAATGAAGAATTGCTATGCAGCATACAGCGCAGCTAATTCTTCATTCTTCTTTTTTAATTCTTTATTTAAATAATTTCTATTCCTTGCTCCTTACAAAACTGCAATCCAAGATCTTTCAATCTGAATTTCTGAATTTTACCGCTGCCTGTCATCGGGAACTCCTTCACAAAAAAGACATATTTCGGTATCTTATAACGGGAAATCTTATTCTTACAGAAGTCACGAACGTCCGACTCATGCATTTCAACTCCTTCCTGCAAGATGATAAAAGCACCAACTGCTTCACCATATTTCTTAGAGGGAATTCCTGCTACCTGAACATCCTTTACCCCATCAAGCTTATAAAGGAATTCTTCGATTTCACGCGGATAGATATTTTCACCACCACGAATAATCATATCCTTGATACGCCCTGTGATCCGGTAATTTCCGTCCTCATCTTTAATACCTAAGTCGCCCGAATGCAGGAAGTTATCTTTATCAATCACTTCAGCCGTAGCTTCCGGATTCTTATAATACCCTTTCATCGTATTATATCCACGATTGCACATTTCGCCTTGTACGCCTACCGGACATTCTTCGCCGGTTTCAGGATCAATCACTCTGACTTCCGTAAATTCGAAGTCGCGCCCTACCGTATTACAACGTACATCAAACGAATCATCGATGCGGGTAGCGGTCATACCGGGAGCGGCTTCAGTCAGTCCATATACGCTGGTAACCTTCATGTACATCTTCTCTTCTACCTGTTTCATCAGTTCAACCGGACACAACGAACCTGCCATTATACCGGTACGCAGACAAGACATATCAAACAGGTCGAACATCGGATGGTGCAGCTCGGCAATAAACATCGTAGGCACTCCGTAAAGAGCCGTACAGCGTTCTTTATGAATGGAAGCCAACACGACCAACGGATCAAACCGCTCTACCATCACCTGTGTACACCCATGAGTCAGACAGTTCATCGTAGCCAACACCACTCCAAAACAATGGAATAGCGGCACACAACAACAGAGTTTGTCATCCGCCGTAAACTTCATGTGTTCGCCGGTCAGAAAACCGTTGTTGGCAATATTATAATGAGTCAGCATCACTCCTTTCGGGAAACCGGTAGTTCCTGATGTATATTGCATATTCACTACATCATGACAGTCTACTTTACTTTTAAGTTCAGTCAGGCGGTCATCTTCCACATTATTCCCCAGCAGCAAGATTTCCGCAGTATTATACATTCCCCGATGTTTCTCCTGACCGACGTATATCACATTCTTCATATACGGAAAGCGTTCACTCTTCAAATGACCGCGTTCGCAGGTTTTCAGTTCAGGAAGCATCGTATACGTCATTTGCACAAAGTCGCTGTCCTTTTCGCCATTGACGATACAAAGTGTATGCATATCGGAATTCTGGCAAAGATACTCAAGCTCGGCCTGCTTATAATTCGTATTCACCGTGACGTATACCGCACCAATCTTGGCACAAGCATACAGCAACGTCAGCCAATCGGGCACGTTCGCCGCCCAAATACCGACATGAGTACCACGTTCCACACCAACAGCGATCAGTCCTTTCGCCATATCATCCACGCGCTGGTTTAGCTGGCTCCATGTAAAACGAAGATTACGGTCGGAATAAACGATATATTCCTTATCGGGAGTCTCTTCAGCCCAATGTTCCAGCCATTGCCCAAGAGTACGTTCAAATAATTGCATGCGATTATTCTTAATATTTGGTATCAGATTTTATTAAATCGGAGTGTAGACTACAGCCAATATTTTAGCAGCCTGCCCTTCGTAAGCATGTACATGATGAGGAACGATGGAGTCATAGTAAATACTATCACCTTCTTCCAGCAAATAGGTATTCTTACCATAGCTGATTTCCATAACTCCTTCCATAACCATGATAAACTCTTCTCCTTCATGCGAAGAAAGCACAAAGTCGCTGTCCTCTGTCGGCATCACGTCAATGATAAACGGCTCCATGTGACGATCCGCTTTCGATTTAGACAATGAATGGTATTCCATGTGCTTGCGTGAATGAATCGCATTATTGGAAAAGCTGATGGCATCTTTAGCCTCTTTTTTACGGCATACCACAGGCCCGATTTCATCCTGATCATCCAGGAAAGTGCCCAGACGTACCCCCAGCACACGCGCTATTTTAATCAGCGGTGCAAGAGACGGTATATCGATGTTATTTTCAATTCGTTCGATCTGCTCGATAGCCAAACCCGAACGCTGTGCCAATTCCTCTATACTTATTGATTTATCTTCCCGGAGCGCTTTAATTTTCTCTCCAACAATCTTACTCGTATCCATATTGAAAGTTTTTTAGTTAGCAAAGGTGATAAATTAGAATAATTTGGTTGCAAAAATAGCAAAATCTTTAGATGAACACAATTATAATCCTAAAATATCTCCAGTAATATATCTCTTTTCACCTACTCCCCTATAAAATGAATAAAGTGATTATATAGTCTGGAGATTAACACTAATTAAACTCGGAATTTTCATATTATCATTATTTTTTCTTTTCTTGTAAAATCATAAGTAGTTATTGTTAAACCTATAAATATATAGCTTATGAACACACACAATCAATTCACAAGTAGTAAAGAGAGAATCCAACAAGTATAGTTATGCTAACACTCGACGTTCCCCTACCTTCAAATTACTGATCACTCAAAATACAATGAGAATACGCTCCATAATCATCATTTTCTGCCTCCTATCAAGTATAGCCGTGCAAATCCATAGCCAGCAAGTTGCGGATTCTATATTCGCAACTTACTTTGCCCGTTCTCAAGCCTACGCCGATGCATATCCACGCGAGAAAGCCTATCTGCACTTGGACAACACCAGTTACTACATCGGAGACACGATATGGTATAAGGCATACGTAGTAACGGCCGAGCAAAACCAGCCTAGCCCAATCAGTACCCCACTTTATGTAGAACTATTAGACCAACTGGGAAATACTAGCGAACGACAAATCATACAGTTGCGGGATGGAGAAGGAGAAGGGCAATTCATACTGACCAAAGCCTTATTCTCCGGTTTTTATGAGATTAGGGCCTATACGAAGTGGATGTTGGCATTCAGTGAAAAGCAATATTTCTCGCGTACGATCCCTGTATATAGAAAACGGAGAAACGAAGTAGACGAAAACCGGAGCATCATCACTTACCGAATGGATGAATCTATGAAGCAACGTCCGCGTTCAAAAGAAAAAGATTTCATGATTCGATTCTTCCCGGAAGGTGGACAATTAGTAGAGGGAGTACCTTCAGTCGTTGCATTCGAAGCGACAAGTAAAGAAGAAGGTACAGTAGGCATTTCAGGAACTGTTTATGGGCCGGATGATGTAGAACTTGCACAATTTACAACTCTCCACGACGGTATGGGATGCTTTACATACACCCCTACAGACAAACAAGCCAAAGCTGTAGTGACCTATCAAGATAAAAAATACTCATTTCAGCTACCGAAGGCTTTACCCCAAGGATATGTGCTAAATGTGACGTCTAAAGAAAAAGCATTAGTCATCAAAGTTCTCAGAAATTCGACAAGTCTCAAAGATACACTGGCTTTATTCATATCACATCAAGGACGTCCGCTCATGTATCAGACCATTGATTTTAAAGATCAAACAGTATATCATCTCCCGTTATCCACTCAGGGATTGCCGGGAGGAGTCATACAACTCTCTTTAATGAATAGCAATGGGGCAACGTTATGCGAGCGTTTTTGCTATGTGATGCCTTCTCCATCTTTACAGTTAACAGCCACATCCACCAATGCATTATACTATCCTTTTGAACCAATTGAGTATCATATCTCAATGAAAAACCATACAGGTCAACCAATACAAGGACATTTCTCCGTAGCGGTCCGGGATGCTTCAAAATCAGACTTCCAACGGTTCGATCAGACAATTTACACAGACCTTTTACTTACATCAGATCTGAAAGGATACATTCATCAACCTGGATATTATTTCGCAAACAATTCTCCCAGACGAAGAGTGGCATTAGATAATCTGTTGATGATTCACGGATGGAGAAAATATGATATAAGCCAAGCCATCAGTGCCACTCCAGAAATACCAATCTATCTGCCGGAAACGAGACTGACTCTGCATGGGCAGGTAACATCTTTTCTGAGAAACAAAGAGCAAAAAGATATCTCTGTAAGCGTCATTGCCCGGAGAGATACGATATCAGCAGCAGGTACTACGGTCACAGACTCTTTGGGGTTCTTCCACATTCCAATGGATGCCTTCAATGGTTCCATGAGTGCGGCTATTCAAACTCGCCGTAAAGGAAAAAAGCTGAACCGGAAAACAAACATATCACTTTTCCGTAACTTTACACCCGAACTACGCAAATACGCTTACGAAGAGCTACATCCTAAATGGGAAGATATTAGCGGACTCAGTTGGTGGAGCAGTCTCTCCGACTCTCTTTATCTAGATTCAATTATGGGACACGACACTCATTTGTTGGATCAGGTAACGATTAAAGCCAAACGTACGAAATACAAAAAAATTCTAGCTTTCGAGCAATCTGTAAGAGCTTATTATGATATCCCTAAGGAACTGGATCGAATGCGCGATGAAGGAAAATTCATGGACTATTTCCCTTGGCTAATGACCACATTAAATCCCAATATTCAAGTGAAGTCTAAGTGGAAGGGAGATCCACCATTTATAACCATGAAATACAAGAATCATTATATACTATGCGTCATAAATGGAGTTCTTTACTCAACATTTGATCGGGAGCTTTTTATAGATAAAAATATCGATGCGATAAAATCTGTTATGATTTGCGACGGCACGACAGCAAGTGCCGGAATTGATGACGACAGCGCTTATCACCTGAGCGACGAAAGTCTAAAAAATCACATGGAAACTTCCAGACTCTCTCCCTTTGAAGAAAAAGCTCTCAAAAGTTATCTGAACAACACAACTCCCAATAATCAACCGGGAAATCAATTTGCAATTTGCTATATCACTACCATCGACAATTGGGACCCGGAAAAGAAGTACCAATCACGTGGTATCCGAAACACACAGATCCAAGGTTACTCCCAGCCCATTGAATTTTATTCACCCTATTACCCGGATATCAGTAAAGGACAAGGCAATGACCACCGCCGTACAATCTATTGGAACCCTAAAGTTACCACCGACGAAAATGGAGTAGCCATCATTCGCTGTAATAATGCGAACTCGTCTACATTCCTGACAATTAGTTGTGAAGCACTATACAACGGACAGCCGGCTGCAATCAATATGCACAGCATAAAATACTAATCCTTCATTGAAAGCCAATAAAAAAACCGTTCTCAATGTGAGAAACGGTTTTTAATCTTTTCGCGGCAAGTAGATTACTTACGCAAACCAAGTTCTTTAACAATAGAACGATATCTTGTGATATCTTTGTCCTTCAGGTAATTCAGCAAACGGCGACGTTTAGCTACCAACATTGTTAAAGCTCTCTCTGTACTATAATCTTTTCTGTTGAGCTTCATGTGCTCAGTCAGGTGAGAAATACGGTAGGAAAACAAAGCTATCTGCGCTTCAGTTGAGCCAGTATCAGAGTTAGACTTCCCGTACTTTCCAAAGATTTCTTGCTTTTCAGCTGCGTCTAAATACATAATTTTTAGAATTTTGATATAGTAAATTATTCTTTTGAGCGTGCAAAGATAGACATTATCTTTATATCTCACAACGTTTTACAAGAAAAAAATGAGGCTATTGCATTTATTTCTAATCCTATTTTCGTACCTTTGCAGCCAAATAATAGGTATTATATGCAAAATATTCGAAACATTGCAATCATTGCCCATGTTGACCATGGGAAAACAACGCTGGTTGACAAGATGTTGCTGGCCGGAAATCTATTCCGCAGCAATCAAAATAGTGGTGAACTTATCCTGGATAACAACGACCTGGAACGTGAACGTGGTATAACGATCCTTTCTAAAAATGTATCCATCAATTACAACGGTACTAAAATTAACATCATTGATACTCCGGGACACAGCGACTTCGGTGGTGAAGTAGAACGCGTATTGAATATGGCAGATGGCTGCATTCTGTTAGTCGACGCTTTCGAAGGTCCGATGCCCCAAACACGTTTCGTACTTCAGAAGGCACTGGAAATCGGTTTGAAACCAATCGTGGTAGTAAATAAGGTAGATAAGCCTAACTGCCGCCCTGAAGAAGTTTACGAAATGGTTTTCGACCTGATGTTCAGCCTCAACGCAACAGAAGACCAACTGGACTTCCCCGTTATTTACGGTTCCGCCAAAAATAACTGGATGAGCACAGACTGGCAAAAGCCGACAGATACCATTACCCCGCTACTGGATTGTATTATTGAAAATATTCCTGCTCCCGAACAACTGGAAGGTACTCCGCAGATGCTGATTACTTCTTTGGATTATTCTTCTTATACCGGTCGTATTGCCGTAGGTCGCGTACATCGCGGTACCTTGAAAGAAGGAATGAACATCACGCTGGTAAAACGTAATGGCGATATGTTCAAATCTAAAATTAAAGAGCTTCATGTATTTGAAGGTTTGGGACGTGTAAAAACAAACGAAGTTTCATCAGGAGATATCTGTGCATTGGTAGGTATCGAGGGTTTTGAGATCGGAGATACGGTCTGCGATTTCGAAAATCCGGAAGCATTACCGCCAATCGCTATCGACGAGCCGACGATGAGCATGCTATTTGCCATCAATGACTCTCCGTTTTTCGGAAAAGACGGTAAGTTCGTGACTTCACGCCACATCCACGACCGTCTGATGAAAGAACTTGATAAGAATCTGGCACTCCGTGTAAGAAAGAGTGAGGAAGACGGCAAATGGATTGTTTCCGGCCGTGGCGTACTTCACCTTTCTGTATTGATCGAGACTATGCGTCGTGAAGGATACGAACTGCAAGTAGGTCAACCACAGGTTATCTTTAAAGAAATCGACGGCGTCAAGTGCGAACCGATCGAAGAACTGACAATCAACGTACCGGAAGAATATTCAAGCAAGATCATCGATATGGTTACCCGCCGCAAAGGTGAAATGGTGAAGATGGAAAATACAGGCGAACGTATCAACCTTGAATTCGACATGCCTTCACGTGGTATCATCGGTCTTCGTACCAACGTACTGACCGCTTCTGCCGGTGAAGCTATCATGGCACACCGTTTTAAAGAATATCAGCCGCACAAGGGAGAAATCGAACGCCGTACCAATGGCTCCATGATCGCAATGGAAAGCGGAACTGCTTTTGCCTATGCCATCGATAAATTGCAGGATCGCGGTAAGTTCTTCATCTTCCCGCAGGACGAAGTATATGCAGGCCAGGTAGTAGGAGAACACTCCCATGACAACGATCTGGTTATCAACGTTACAAAATCCAAAAAGCTTACCAACATGCGTGCTTCCGGATCTGATGACAAAGTTCGTCTGATTCCGCCTGTTCAGTTCTCACTCGAAGAGGCATTGGAATACATCAAAGAAGATGAATACGTAGAGGTAACTCCGAAAGCAATGCGTATGCGCAAAGTCATTCTGGACGAAATCGAGCGTAAACGCGCGAACAAATCATAAGCAATAGCCCGAGATAATGCAGAAAGCCCGCCGGATTTTATTTAGCGGGCTTTTTCTATTTCCAGTTCATGCATATTAAGCAACTTCTTTACGATCCAGTAGCCAACCCTAGCTTTATAAAAAGTTTTTTTAATACAAGATCACCCCCACCAGACCTGCCAGACAAATCAGCAGAATAGGATGCAAATCCCATTTCCAGGTGATAAGGAATGCCCCAGCAAAGATTCCTATACTTTTATAATCAATAAAATTCTCCCTGTTCATCATCAACAAGGCAGCCGAGGCAATCAATGCCACTGACATGGGAAGCAAGCCGGACATCGCTGCTTTTATGTATTTATTATCCTTGCATTTCGCAAAGAAATAGGAAATGAGCAATACGAGAATAAAAGAGGGCAGACACACCGCTACGGTAGCAAGTACCGCTCCCCATACACTGTGTGTCACTGCATAGCCCACATAAGTAGCACTATTAATTCCAATCGGCCCCGGAGTCATCTGCGAAATTGCCACCACATCCGTAAATTGTTGGGGAGTCAGCCAATGGTGGAGATCTACAATTTCATGCTGAATCAACGAAAGCATCGCATAACCACCTCCGAAACCAAACGTACCTATCTTCAGATACACCCAAAGTAACTGTAAATATATCATGCCTTTATATCTTTAATCTTATTTTTCAACCACAGAGTATACACTAATCCACCGGAAATCCCCGCCAATACCACATAAATAGGAGAAAGCCCGAATTGCCAGATCAGTACTGTGGCAATCACAGGAGCTATCAGTTGCACATACTTCAAATGCAAAGCTCTGACCGCAGATATACAAGGAAACAAAATCAGCGCCACTACAGCCGGACGTATCCCGTTAAAGATACGAATCATCACCTCATTGTCCTGAAAACGGGCAAAGAACATGGCAATCAACATCATAATGACGAATGAAGGGAGAATAGTCGCCAACGCACAAACCAGACTTCCGCTGACCTTATGAAGTTTATATCCCACGAAAATGGATATATTTACCGCAAAAACTCCGGGCAACGATTGAGTCAAGGCAAACATTTCCATAAATTCTTCCTTGCTCATCCATTTTCTCTTGACTATTTCCCGCTCTATCAAGGGAATCATGGCATATCCTCCGCCAATGGTAAACATGCCGATTTTTGCGAATGTACAAAAGAGTTTCAAATAAGTAATAATCATGTATTTGTCAGCGTTTTATCGAACATAATTCAGATTAACAAAGATACAAAATCACCTTCATATAAACAAAAAAAGGCGGCTCCTTTCGGAACCGCCCACATTTTGCATTACATATCTATTGCCTAAAAGGCTTAGAGTTTCGGACCAGCAGCAACTAAAGCCTTACCAGCTTCGTTACCTGTAAATTTAGCGAAGTTCTTGATGAAACGTCCAGCCAAATCTTTTGCTTTTTCTTCCCATTGGCAAGCACATTCGTAAGTGTCGCGTGGGTCAAGGATCTTCGGATCAACACCCGGAAGTTCTGTAGGAACAACAAAGTCGAAGTAAGGCATAACCTTAGTAGGAGCTTTGTCGATAGAACCGTCAAGGATAGCGTCGATGATACCACGAGTATCTTTGATAGAGATACGTTTGCCAGTACCATTCCAACCAGTGTTAACCAAGTATGCCTTAGCACCAGTTTTTTCCATCTTCTTCACCAGTTCTTCACCGTATTTAGTTGGGTGCAGTGACAAGAAAGCAGCACCGAAACAAGCCGAGAATGTCGGAGTCGGTTCAGTGATACCACGTTCTGTACCAGCCAATTTAGCTGTAAAACCAGACAAGAAGTAATATTTAGTTTGTTCTGCGTTCAGGATAGATACCGGAGGCAATACACCGAATGCGTCAGCTGACAAGAAGATAACTTGTTTAGCATGAGGACCTTTAGACACCGGTTTAACGATGTTTTCGATGTGATAGATAGGATAAGAAACACGAGTGTTTTCAGTTACTGACTTGTCAGCGAAGTTGATTTCGCCTTCAGCGTTAACTGTACAGTTTTCCAACAAAGCATCGCGTTTGATAGCATTCCAGATGTCCGGTTCGCTTTCTTTATCCAAGTTGATAACTTTAGCGTAGCAACCACCTTCGAAGTTGAATACACCTTCGTCATCCCATCCGTGTTCGTCATCACCGATCAACAAACGTTTCGGGTCAGTAGACAAAGTAGTCTTACCTGTACCTGACAGACCGAAGAAGATAGCTGAGCTCTTGCCTTCTTTATCAGTGTTAGCAGAGCAGTGCATAGAAGCCATACCGTTCAAAGGCAATAAGTAGTTCATGTAAGAGAACATACCTTTCTTCATTTCACCACCGTACCAAGTATTCAGGATAACCTGGATCTTTTCAGTCAAGTTGAATACAACTGCAGTTTCCGAGTTCAAGCCCAGTTCTTTGTAGTTTTCAACTTTAGCTTTAGAAGCGTTCATGATAACGAAATCAGGTTCACCGAAGTTAGCCAGTTCTTCAGCTGTCGGACGGATGAACATGTTTGTTACGAAGTGAGCTTGCCATGCCACTTCCATGATGAAGCGCAGTTTCAAGCGAGAGTTTTCGTTAGCTCCGCAGAAAGCGTCAACAACGAACAGTCTTTTGTTAGAAAGTTCTTTAGTTGCCAAATCTTTCACAGCTGCCCAACATTTAGCGTCAACTGGTTTGTTGTCGTTTTTGTATTCTTCAGAAGTCCACCATACTGTATTTTCGCTGGTTTCGTCTTTTACGAAGAATTTATCTTTAGGAGAACGTCCTGTATAAACGCCAGTCATTACGTTTACAGCGCCCATGTTAGTTACCTGGCCTTTTTCAAAACCTTCCAAACCTGGTTTTGTTTCTTCAGCGAACAAAACGTCATAAGACGGATTGTGCACAATCTCGGTCACACCTGTGATACCGTACTTGCTTAAATCTAAATTTGCCATTTTTTTTGAATTAATTAAAATTGGTATTTCGTTTTATTATCTCTTTTCACCTGAACATGAGGAGCTTTGGGTGCCTCCTTGTAAATCCGGGTACAAAAGTAATACTTTCTTTGAAAAGGAAGAAGGGATTAGAGAAATTTTTCCCTAATTGAATCTCTTTTATAAATTCCTAACAATATCTGCAAACTGAATATTGCAATTTGAAAGATTATCGTTTACTTTGCAAGCCAGAACGTTCTCAATACGATGAAAATGAGATTAAATTATGATTAAACTATAATATGAAAGTAATTGATTTTAGCCAAACAAATTCGATTCTAAACCAGTACATATCCGAAATCAGAAATGTAGAAGTTCAGAATGACCGCCTACGTTTCCGCCGTAACATTGAACGGATCGGAGAAATCATGGCTTACGAAATGAGCAAAGAGTTCCGATACTCAGTAAAAAACATCCGGACACCACTGGGCATTGCTCCCGTCAGCACACCGGACAACCAGCTTGTCATCAGCACCATTCTCCGCGCCGGCCTTCCTTTTCACCAAGGCTTCCTAAGCTATTTCGACGGAGCAGAAAATGCATTTGTGTCCGCCTATCGAAAATATAAAGATACCCTGAAATTTGATATACATATAGAATATATCGCATCTCCGCGTATTGACGACAAAACGCTGATTATCACCGATCCGATGCTGGCTACAGGCGGCAGTATGGAACTGAGTTATCAGGCCATGCTTACCAAAGGCCATCCCGCCGAAATTCACGTAGCTTCGATCATTGCCAGCCAACATGCAATCGATCATATCAAGAGCGTATTTCCCGAAGACAAAACAACCATTTGGTGTGCTGCCATCGATCCTGAAATCAATGAACATTCCTATATTGTACCGGGGCTGGGCGACGCAGGCGATCTGGCTTATGGAGAAAAAGAGTAATATCGATTAAAGATTCCTTCGATATTGCTGCGGCGACATCCCCATTTGCTTCTTGAAGAATGTGCCAAAATAAGAAGCATTGGGGAAGCCGAATTCATTGGAAATCTCCTGAATATTTTTTTGCGTATTCTTCAACAAAGAGATACACTTACGGATAATCGCCTTGAATACAAGTTCCTGCACCGTATACCCACAGATGCTTTTGGAAAGAGCCGAAAGGTATTTCGGAGACAAACAGAGTTTATCCGCATAGAATTCCACACTCCTTTCCTGCATATAATATTGCTCTATCAACTGGATGAGACGGACAAATATCTCATTTTTCCGCCCGCCCGTTTCCTGTCCGGCACTAATCAATTTACGGTTATAGACCGAACAAATACGATAGGTCAGTGCCAGCAGAAGGAGTTTCTGCTCATAAAGGCTAAACACACTCTCCTCCATTTCCAGCACACTGTCTATCAAAGACATATACTTCATAATCTCATCTTCCTCGCCGGTATTCCATACACAAGAGAGTTCCGGAGTAAGTTTCGAATACATATACATGGAAACCACGGAGTTGCCGATAATGTCACGTATCGGTTCTATCTGATAGGCAAGAATAAGAATTTCCACATCTTCGGTCTCCTGAAGCACTTGAACCCAAGATTCCTCATGAATAAACAAGGTCTCACCCGCCTTGGCAGAAGCGCACTTATTATCAAGAGAAAACTGGAAACTACCTTGCCGGCAGACAATCAAACCAAGCCCCTGCATCAGAAAAGGTTCTTTTAAAGAAGATGGAAAACAACTGAGCACACCTCCCGAACTGCATATATTCTTCCCGCTTTTCAGATCGCGGTCAAGCTGTAATAAACGTTCCTGCTGAGTATCCATAACACTGACTCACTGATAAATTACTATTGAAAAACGATACTAAGTTAGCAATTTTCGTTTGGGATAAGGCACTACGAGCACAAAAATCATACAAATAACGCCTGCATAAATAGTCCACCCTGCCATTTCTTTCACAGCAGAGAGCGTAGCCTGCACCTGTATCCGCCCCTTGACGGACATGGCAGCCATGTTATGCGCTTCCGTTTCACTCTTTCCCTGATATTGCATTCCCTGCACGGTATTGGTATACGAAGCAGAAGCTTCGGGGTTTACCAGATCAACATTTTGTGCATAACGGGTAATATAATGTTGCTGGCGCTCCTGCAGTACATTTGAATAAATAGCCCCTCCGATACCCGGTCCCAGTACCATACGGACGGTAAGCATGATGCAAATCCAGGTCGAAAGATATTTGAAAGGCATCCGCTGATTGGCATATGCTGCCGTCAATGCATATAAAATCATCATTCCGATGGTACGAATAATTACGGGATACTTCATTCGTTCGTAAAGTCCGGCTGTCTGCACTTCGAAGTACATGAATCCTGCCGACAATGCCAGAAAGAAAAAGCCAAGAGCAAAAAGATATTTCAGATGCACCCCTTTAGACCCCAATACAATGGAAATCAAGGCACCGATAAAATAACCGACCATACACCAGTTTGCCAGCGATGCATTCTGCAAATTATCCAGGTGCATCCCGACTCCTGCATACACATTGACAAACATTGCGCTGGAATTGATAATCATCAGCAATAAATAAAGCAAAGCCCCCATACGAATGGTACGCAGCCTCAACGCCCCCAAAATAAAGTAGGAAGACCGCCGGGTAACATCCATATAAAGAAAAATCCCGGCAAAAAGGATACTGATCGCCGTTGCCCAGCAAATAGATGGATCATCATACCAATCCAGCACCTTGCCATAAACCAGCACATAAGTGATGCACGTCAATGATATGCAAAATGCGGTCACATTGCCGAATTTGCGGAAGTTGATAGGGAAACGTCCGGCAAAACCATGATTAGGCATCGTAATGAACAGTATCAGAATGGACAGCAGCAGAATACCCATCATAAAATAATATACATATTTCCATTCGTATTCGAAAGCCAGCCAAGCCGTTAGCGCCGTACCCATTTGCCCCAGGATCATAAAAAACAGATAAACTACCGGCTGGCTGATACATTTTTCGATATCCAGTTTATTCCATCCCGTCGCGTCTTTCGGTTCCATGCCGGGAGTAATATTACGCGTTGCCTCCATGCCAAAAGCATATTTGATCAGCGTAAACAGATTGACCATCATCAGTACCATACGCAGGAACCCTGTCAGCAGGCTGCAGAGTGCCAGCAAAAAGATACTGTCGGTTTTGGCACATACATAGCTGAATACATACATCAGTGCAAAACCTGCGATACACATCAGTTTCTCCCGTCGTATACAAACTAGTTCATACAAGAAGGGAGCAAATGCCGCCATACCGATGGAAGTCACAAAATTGGCAAACTGAATATGCTCGGAAATAATACCCAAGCCGCTCATCATCTCGGTACTGTTCACGGAGTATACCCCGCCCACCGAAAGAATCGGCAGGAAAAAGAACAGCAGAATAATAATACCTATCGGTTTGGGCACCCAATTGTAAAAAGGATAATTTCTAGGACACGAAGGCATGGCTATCAGAGTTTAGCTTTTACTACTACCATCATACCCGCCGCCAGCTTATCATTATCTTCCTTCGATAAATCCGTAAAATCAATACGGACAGGGATACGCTGCTGTATTTTCACAAAGTTTCCGGCAGAATTGTCAGTCGGCACCAACGAATATTTAGAACCTGTCGCTCCGGAAATAGCAGTCACTTTGCCTGTAAACTCTTTCTTACTGATAGCATCTACCGTGATAGCCACCTCCTGCCCGATGCGGAGATTCTCTATCTGCGTTTCTTTATAATTAGCAATAATCCATTTTTGTGTATCGGGCAGAATATATGTAATGCATTGCCCTGCTGTAATGAACTGCCCTTCTTCCAGAGAACGTCTGCCTAACTTGCCATCGCAAGGAGCCAGTACAACCGTATACGAAAGATTCAGCCGTGCCATTTCAAGCGCAGCCGTAGCACGCTGGATGGCAGCTTCCGTATTCTCACGACGGTGAGATACTTCATTCACTCCCGAAAGAGCCGCCTCCCGCTGGCGCCTGGTTGCTTCCAGCTTCTTAAAGGTAGCTTCATACTCTGTTGTAATCTGTTCCAACTGGATAGGTGTCGCCGCATTTCGTTTGACCAAATTTTCATACCGCTGACGGTCTTTCTCCAGTTTTGCTAGCCGGATTTCTATTTCAGCTATAGACGCATCATACACAGATGCAGTCGTTTGTGTAGTCTGCAAGGTAGCATTTATCACAGTGGCGCCTGCCTGCGCATCCTTCAATGCAGCCTCAGCTTCCATCACCCGGATTTTATATTCGCGGTCGTCCAGCACCAGCAAGGTATCACCTTTACGTACCTGCTGATGTTCCGTAAAATAAATCTTATTAATATAGCCCGATGCACGCAGATTGACAGGTGACACATATTGCTCTATCTGCGCATCATTGCTGGTTTCCGTCTGCTTATAGCCCAGAAAGAGAAAAACAATTTCAATTACTCCCCAAACAATCACAGCAACTCCAAACAGACTTACTATAATCTGCCAGCGGCGTAATTTTCTCATTTTCTTAGCTTTCTCCTGATGCGTACTGGAGATTGTATTATTGTCCATTGTTTCCATATGAATGATTCAATTAGTTATCTGTTATTTGAACAAGGATGAGATCTGTCCGGTTAGTTTCAGTAACATCAGGTTGGTCACCCGATAATTATAATGTGCACTAATGTAGTTGTTCTGTGCCTCGCTCATCCGCATTTCATCCTGCAGAACTTCAGTCATTGAAGTGATTCCTTCCCGATAGCGGTCGGTAGTAACCGTATACACTTCTTCGGCAAGCAGATAATTGTCTTTCTGTTTTTTAAAGTTCCGCTGGTTATTCATCAAGTCATTTACAGCATTCAAATACTGTGTTTGCAGATTCTTCCGTGTATCCAACCGTGAAAGTTTCATGGTTTCGATATCGATCATTGCTTTCCGGATCTTATACTTCTTATCCAAACCATCAAAAATAGGAATACGCAAAGTCAGTCCCACCCCATAAGAACGGAACCAATGATTGGACGGACCGGAATGAAACCAATGATAAGCCTCATCAGTATAAGCGGCAAACCTCCAGTTTCCCGTCAGATTGAGAGAAGGAATATAGCCATTACTTATCAATCGTTTCTGCCGCTCTGCCAGCTGCACCTGTGATTGAAGCAACTGAAGCTCATAGAGGTTTTCCGACAACCCGGTCAAAGCAACCGTAGCGATACTATCCGTATTGACCGGCAACAGGCCGATTTCTTTTTCTGCCGGATAATCCATGATGTACTTCAGCATATTAAGCTGCTGCGTCATCATCGCCTGCGCATTGTCATACTGTACTTTCAGATTTTCCAGATTGATATTCACCCGCTTCAAGTCAACTTCCATTGCCATTCCATTATCAAAGAAAGCCTGTGTGATATCTCTCAGTTCTTCCAATCGGGTGATATTGGCTTTTATCAATGCAATCTGTTCCGCAGTAACCTGTCCCAGATAGTACATTTTACTGATCTGCAAGATCAAATCTTCCCGTGCCTTTTCATACGAAAGCCGGCTCATCTCATCCACAATCTCTGCTATGGAAATCGAAGTATAGAGAGTCTGATTATAAAGTGGCATCTGCAATTCTATCCCGGCATTGGCACTATATTGCAACGTTCGGGTAATATTATAAGGTACTCCATAGGAAGAACCGTCAGTTACTGAGACAGGCGGATCGATATTATCATTAAAGTTGGCAAAGCCATTGATTTGCGGCAACAGCTTCACCCGATTCTCCGAAATGCCATACTTACTTTTCTGCATCGCTTTTCGTTTTCCCTGTAAAGAGAGATTGTTCTCAATCCCTATACGAAGGCAGTTCTCCAGAGTCAGAATATTCTGTGCGCCTCCATGAATGGCAAGGAGGCAAAAAAAGGTAAAAATGAACAATAGTCTTTTCATAATAATCGCTCTATATTCAGGCACAAATTTAATGGGTTGCGACAAAATGGGACTATCCATATATCGACTGTTTATGTTCATATTTTCCTTTTTCAGTCCTGATATCCACCTTAATTATTATAATATCACTATATTTAATAGACAAATCTTCGCCCTTTGTCGATTTCCTTTTCTTCTGTTTAAAGAACCACTTAACTTTGGAATATAAAATCAATTAACAGCAAAACAGCGTTTGTTTTTCATAATTTTTTAGTGAATGCATAAGCGGCTCTCTTCGGGATGAAGAGAGCCGCTTAAGGTATATAGAGTACAATATAGTACAAGATCAGAAAAAAGTTTAAGAGTTCTCAGCCTCCTTTTTTTTCGGAGTTGTTAACTTCTTCTTGCTGAACCAAATCAGAATCATCACCCCGATCAGCAATAAAGCCAGTGACGCATAAGCTATGCTTTCCGTAACATGCAAGCTCTGCGGGTCAAACCACATCTCAATCGTATGCTGGCCTGCGGGGACATTCATCACACGCAAGATATAGTCAGCACGGGCAATATCCACCGGCTGTCCGTCAATCTTGGCCTGCCAGCCCGGATAATAAATCTCAGAGAAAACAGCCACTCCATCTTTAGCAGAAGAAGTTTCATATACCAGGCGATTCGGTTCATAGCTGGTCAGACGAATGGTAGATAAGGAGTCTTTGTAACCTTTCGTCACACCCTTCAACTGATCTTTAAATTTCGCATCAACCACTGCTGTTTCCGTTGGAAGAATATCATTCAGCGCATCAATCTCTTCATTTGCATTATTGACATACTGCACCTTATCCACAAACCAAGCGTTACCATACGCATAAGGGTTTTCAACAGGAACCGTCTGTCCTTGCTGTCCGGCAGGGAAAATAAAGTACTTCGTATTCAGCATATTCAGCACACGGAATTTGGAAGCGTCCACACTATCCATCGCACCGCCTGCGCCGGCAACTTCCTGATAGGCATCCTTCATTTCCGGAGTTATATGATAATCGATCATTTCCTGATAACGACGCAACTTGGCCGCATGATAACCACCCACACTCTTATGCCAATATGAGGTATTATTTTCATTGAAAGTATTACCGGGAAATCCTACGAAATTCAACACCCTATAATTCAAAGCCGTATCCTGAAGAATTATCTCATCCGTCTGAGTTTTAACGAATGCTCCTGTCTGGTTTGACTTCGATACAAATTGTTCATCATTCAAATAGCGCTTATTGACAGTCCACATATCAATCAGACACAGAAGCACGATACCTGCCATAGTAAAAGAAGCCTTCAACTTTTTCTGCTGATAAAGGAATAATAAGAAGCATCCTACTACTATAATAAAGAAACTACGCCATGCATCCGAAGTCAGCATTGCCTTGCGCATTTCGGCCAGATTCGTAATGATCGGAGATAAATACTCAGCAGGTAGTCCCTGCTGCAGAGCGGACATCTCTTGTGCCGGAATATAACTGGAGAAGAAAACTCCCGGGGCAACAGCCAGAATCAGCGAAACACCGGCTGTCAATACCAAAGTGATAATTACTCCTGTCCGATTTTCTTTCAACTTTAATATTTCCGGTTTAGCCAGCACTTCTTTTAAGGCAAAGACTGCTAATAAAGGTATCGTGAATTCAGCTATAACTAAGATAGAAGATACGGCACGGAACTTGTTATACATCGGTACATAATCGATAAAAAAGTCCGTAAGTCCCATAAAATTCTTTCCCCACGAAAGTAGAATAGAGAAGATAGTAGCTCCCAGTAAAGCCCATTTCAGCGGTCCTTTAACAATAAAGCACCCCAATATAAACAGAAACAAAACAAAAGCTCCCACATAGACCGGTCCGGAAGTCATAGGCTGATCGCCAAAGTACTGTGTCAGCTGCGAATAGATGTTACTATACATCGGATTCGCTTTTGCCATGGCAGTCTCATTCTTGGATAACGGAACCGATGCCCCTCCTTTTACATTCGGAACCAGCAAAGTAAGCGTTTCACCAATTCCATAACTCCAGTTCGTTATATAGTTACGGTCCAGTCCGCTGCTGGTCTGATTGGCAGCAGGTCCTTCCTGTTTCAGTTCACTCTTTCCGCGCATAGTCTCCTTACTATACTCATAAGTATGGTATAGATTAGAGAGGTTCGCACACACTCCTATCGCCGCAGCCAATGCCAGAACGGCACTTGCCTTGAAAAAATGCGGCAACTCCTTCTTCTTATAAGCATCTTCAAAGTAAGCTCCTACAAAAAACAGGATGACAAACATGAAGTAGTAGCTCATCTGAATATGGTTCGACTGAATCTGAAGCGCGATAAACAAAGCAGTCACAATCCCTCCCAACAGATATTTCTTCCGATAAGCCAGTACAATACCGGCAATCGTAGGCGGAATATAAGCCAATGTGACAAATTTCCAGATATGCCCTGCCGATATCAAAATAAAGAAATAGGAGGAGAAAGCCCAGATAATCCCCCCTAAAGCAGATAACCAGACAGACAACCCGAATGCCCGCAAAAGGATATAAAACCCGAGCATCATGATGAAGGTCAGCACCACATAAGATGGAAGATACAAGTGATAGATGTTTTCTATCCACTTCAGCGGTTTGGTAGAATCATAACTCGGAGACATCTGATAGGTAGGCATGCCACCAAAAAGAGAGTTTGTCCAGCGGGTGCGTTCTCCTGTACGTTCAAGATATTCCTGAGCTTCTTGACCGGCTCCCACTCCAGCCACCGTATCGTGCTGAAACAGAATACGACCTTCGATATCAGCCGGAAAAAAATAAGCAAAAGAAAGGATGATAAAAGCTAAAATAGCAATTAAGTCGGGAAGGAACTTCTTCATAAAATTGACAATTGACAATTGACAATTGACAATTGAAGGTCAACAATAACAGCCCGGCAGATCACTCGTTCCATATAGCTGTTCATTGTCATTTGTCAACTGTCAATTGTCAATTAAATTAGTATCTATAATGTTCAGCCTTATAAGGTCCGTCTACCGATACACCGATATAAGCGGCCTGTTCCGGAGTCAGCTTCGTCAGTTTCACCCCGATCTTTTCGAGATGCAGGCGAGCCACTTCTTCATCCAAGTGCTTCGGCAAGCGGTATACATTCACTTCGTATTTCTTGTTGAACAACTCGATCTGGGCCAGCGTCTGATTGGTAAATGAGTTACTCATCACGAATGACGGATGGCCTGTCGCACATCCCAGATTCACCAGACGACCGTCAGCCAGCAAAAGAATGCTGTGACCATCCGGGAAATAATAGCGGTCTACCTGCGGCTTGATGTTTACACATTTGATGCCCGGATAATGTTTCAACGCATCCACCTGGATTTCATTATCAAAGTGACCGATGTTACATACGATCGCCTGATCTTTCATTTTCTCCATGTGGTCAATGCGAATGATATCGATATTCCCCGTAGTAGTCACGAAGATATTACCTTCGGTGCAGGCATCTTCCATCGTTACGACTTCGAAACCTTCCATAGCAGCCTGCAACGCACAAATCGGATCGACTTCCGTCACAAGCACACGCGCACCATAAGAGCGCATTGAATGCGAACATCCCTTGCCCACATCACCGTAACCACATACCACCACTACCTTACCGGCAATCATCACATCGGTCGCTCTCTTGATACCGTCAGCCAGTGACTCACGACATCCGTAGAGATTATCAAACTTAGACTTGGTAACCGAATCGTTCACATTAAATGCCGGGAACAGCAATTTGCCTTCTTCCTGCATCTGATACAAACGGTGTACACCGGTCGTTGTCTCTTCCGATACACCGCGCATTTCTTCAGCCACACGGTGCCAGCGGGTCTTATCTTCAGCCAATACTTTTTTCAGAATGGCATTCAGTTCGATTTCATCTTCCGCATGCACTTCCTTGTCCAATACGGCAGCATCATTCTCGGCATCATAACCGACATGAATCATCATGGTAGCGTCACCACCATCGTCTACAATCACATTCGGACCTTTTCCGCCGGGGAAGTTCAATGCCTGCAATGTGCACCACCAGTAGTCGGCAAGATTCTCGCCTTTCCATGCAAATACCGCAACACCGGAAGCAGCAATCGCAGCAGCAGCATGATCCTGCGTTGAATATATATTACAAGAGCACCAGCGGACTTCAGCTCCCAATGCAACCAGTGTTTCAATCAGTACGGCGGTCTGGATGGTCATATGTAATGATCCCATGATACGGGCACCTTTTAACGGTTTGGATTCTCCATACTTTTCGCGTAGAGCCATCAGGCCGGGCATTTCTTTTTCTGCCAAATCGATTTCCTTGCGTCCGAAATCAGCAAGTGTAATATCTGCCACTTTATAAGGCAGAGTAGAGAATAATTCTGTAGACATATTGTAAATCATTTAAAATGTAATTGGTGCAAAGATAGAACATTCTGATTAGTAGGGCAAAAGCTATCCTTCTTTTTTATATTATAATAACTTGGGAGTTCGCCCGTTTCTTGAATTTTTATTCTATATTTGCAACATAAAAATGCATTTTCTACAACACTAAAATAGTTATTATTCATCTTCTATGGAAGATTACAACAACAAAACAAAAGCGGAGCTGTTAGAAATTATACAAAATCTCGAAAAAAAAGTAGAGCAGCTTTCCTCCGAATCAGTCTCCGGCAGAAAAGAACGCTTTCGCGACAGGTATTCCAATCGGATATTAGATAATCTGCCCGATATGCTTACCGTGCTCGACCGCGATGCCAATATCGTGGAACTGGTTTCCTCCCCGTCAACCAATCACGTAGAAGGTACTACAGCAGACAGCATTACCCAATCCAACATAAAAGATATTCTTCCGGAAGATGCGTACAAGAACATACGCAAGAATATGGAGCAAGTTTTCCGCTCCGGAAAGAGCGCCATCGCCAGGCATGACTTAATGATGGACGGTGTACCGCATCATTACGAACACTGGCTTTCCCTGCTCGACAAAGAATATCTGCTATGTATGTGTCGGGATGTTTCGCAACTTTGGGAAACAGAACAGACCAATGCCGAACAACAAAATGAAATTATGCGGCTTAATTCATTGATGGAAGCCATAGTGAATAATGTTCCTGTATATCTATTCGTCAAAGACTCCGGAAATGATTTCAGATACTTATACTGGAACAAGACTTTTGCAGACTATTCCGGTATCCCTATCGAGAAAGCTATCGGCAGAAATGATTTCGAGATCTTCAAACGGACGGAGGATATGGAGAAATTCCGCCTTGACGATATCAGAGTGCTAAAAGAAGGGAAACTGGACTATTTCGAAGAATATATGGCTGCTTCCGGAGAAATCCGCACGATAACTACCATGAAGCGCCTCGTCCCATCCAGTAACGAACATCCTTATATTATCGGTATCTCCTGGGATATCACCGAAATTAAGAAAACAGAGAAAGCACTGGATGCAGCCCGTATCAAAGCCGAAGAAGCGGACCGGTTAAAATCGGCTTTCCTGGCAAACATGAGCCACGAAATCCGTACCCCGCTTAATGCGATTGTAGGATTCTCCAAACTGATATCCAGCACAAATAATGAAAACGAGAAGAATCAGTATGCCGAAATCATTGAAAGAAATTCTGATATGCTACTGAATCTTTTCAATGATATTCTCGATTTATCCAGCCTGGAAGCCGACTCTCTTAAATTCAACATTCAGCCGGTCAAGATACTGGATATCTGCCTGCAATTAGAACAGCAATATGGTCACAAAACCCAGGCAGACGTAAAACTGATTCTGGATGGCGGAGACGCCAATACATTTGTTTCCGCAGACTGGAACCGGACGATACAAATCGTAAGTAACCTGCTCAGCAATGCTGTAAAGTTTACCTCGCGAGGAGAGATTCATTTCGGTTTCCTCAATAAAGAGAATTTTGTAGAGTTCTATGTGAGAGATACCGGCATCGGTATTCCTGCCGAAAGAGCCGCTACCATTTTTCAGCGTTTCGGCAAAGTAGACGACTTCGTTCAAGGCACCGGACTGGGACTCACCCTCTGTAAGATGCTGGTGGAAAAAATGGGTGGTCACATCCGGGTATGCTCAAAAGAAAACGAAGGTACCACCTTTTATTTCACACTTCCGCTGGCCAACCGGTAAATTATATGCGTCATATACAAAAGCGGTGGACATTGTAAAGATGTCCACCGCTTTTGTATTTATGAAGATAGCTGTTACTTCTTTTCTTCCTTCTGTACTTTTGCACTTAGCATTTCCTTATACTTCGCAGGATCATTCAATACCTTTATTGCTTCCTGCAAATCATCATCATCCTTCAGTTGCTCGATAATGCCACCTCTCTGGAAATAATAACGCTTGATAATTTCATTAGCAATCATTCTCTTTATATCCTTAGAGAAATAATCCAGGTCACGGTCAAGATTATGATTCAATTTCTTTTCCAGTGCCTTGAACTCTTCGGCAGCATCTGTCATATAGCCTTCAAATTCAGCAGCCTCTTTCAGTGTTTTCAGAATCTTCTCACTTTGCTGGTCATATTTAAAATCGGCCTTCTTCACCAATTCCTTGAAATCATTATAGTCAGCATCCGTCACTACAAACTTTTCAGGAGCAACCACAGTAGGGTGTTTCAAGCAGTATTGAGTCGCATAGTCAAAAATCAGATTATCACGTACGAGATAGAACAAGATATTCGGCAGTTTTTCCTGCTTGACAGTAATATCAGGCATTACACCACCTCCGTCACGTACTTCACGTCCGGCAGCAGTATAGAATACGTTAGTCAGACTGTCGGGAATCGTTCCCACACTTCCATCTTCGTTCCGGTGCTTATAGTCGATCGCCTGCACACAACGTCCGCTTGGGATATAATATTTGGAAGTAGTCACTTTCATCATTCCTCCATAAGGTAAAGAACGGGGAACCTGTACAAGTCCCTTTCCAAATGTACGGTTACCAACAATAACGGCACGATCAAGGTCTTGCAATGAGCCCGACAGGATTTCTGAAGCAGAAGCCGTACCACTGTTTACCAATACGGCAATCGGAATATCCAGATCCAGCGGTTCACGCAAAGTCTTGTATGTGTTGCTTGCCTGTTTCGTCTTTCCCTTGGTGGTTACGATTACTTTTCCACGGGGCAGGAAATAATTGGCTATTTCCACTGCTTCATCCAACAGACCGCCACCGTTATTACGGAGGTCGATGACCAGAGAAGTAGCTCCCTGTTTCTTCAGATCCAGCAATGCTTTTTTGAAATCCTTGGAAGGGTTGCCGGAGAATGTGCTTAGGCTGATATATCCCACTTTATTATCCATCACGGTAGCATATGGGATGGCAGGGGTCTGAATAGATTCACGTACGATAGTAAACTCCATCGGGGTTTGTCCGCCTTTCTCATTAGGACGCTCCACTTTCAGTTTAAAGCTCGTACCCGCCTGTCCGCGCAACATCTGGCTGACTTCCGAATTATTCTTTCCAAGGAGATCTTTTCCGTCTATTTCCATCAGGATATCTCCCGCCTTCAGTCCCGCTTTGGCCGCCGGAGTTCCCTCGAACGGTTCGGCAATCATGGAACGTTTCAGCTTCGTATTATAGGTAATAAGAGAACCGATACCTCCAAAGCTTCCTTTCACCATCTGTTCCAGTTCGCTTTGATCTTCCTCCGGGTAATATTCTGTATAAGGATCCAGCGAGAAAAGCATATTGTCGATTCCTTCGCGAATGGTCTTGTTCGGATCAATGGTATCCACGTAGAACATATCCAGTTCTTTCACAATCGCATTAAATGTATCCAGATTCTTGGCAATCTGGAAATTGCGGTCGTCTCCACTCTTAAAACTAAAGAAAGCTACAGTAGCTATTACAGCCACCAAAACAAGAGCTATCCGCCTATTCAGCAATTTTTTCATATATCTTTCATTAAAATGAGACGTAAAAGTAACTCAAACCTTGGTTATTCCGCCAGAACCTTGTTAATATTTAACTTAATTTCATCCCAGCGCTCCGGAGAGATTGTTGTTCCAATCACCTGAATAACATTTCCCGAGAGAATAGAACCAATTTTTGCACATTTTTCGAGCGAGTATCCGCACGTCAGACCATACAGAAATCCGGCAGCGAAATAATCGCCTGCGCCGGTGGTATCCAGAACTTTTTCTACAGGAATAGCCGACACTTTAATTTCTTCCGTACCTTTACGGATATAAGATCCGTTTGCTCCAACTTTCACAATAGCAATGCTGCATTTCTTGGCTATCACTCTCAGAGCTTCCTCCGGTTCTTCGCCGGTAAATGCTTTCGCTTCTTCCTCGTTTGCAAAAACGATATCCACATACTTATTTATTAATAAGGAGAAAAATTCCAGATCATTCTCCACGATATTATAACTTGCCATGTCGAGACAGATTTGCAGGCCAGCCTCTTTAGCCAGTTCGATGGCATGAAGAATCATTTCGTGATCCTGAACAAGGTATCCTTCTATAAATAAGTATGCATATCCTTTGAACATCTCCAATGTCAGATCTTCAGCTTTCAAAGAAGCGGCCGCTCCCAGATAAGTACCAAAAGTACGCTCTCCATCCTGAGAAATAAAAGTGGATGCCACTCCCGAAGGAAGCTGTTCGGAGGTCAATAAATTGTCTTCAATATTATTTTTCTGCAGATTTTTCCGAAAAAAATCGCCATAATGATCATTTCCTACTTTTCCGATAAAACCTGTTCCGGCACCCAGACAAGCGAGTCCAAGTATGGCATTTCCTGCCGATCCGCCTGTTGCCAGATGCGTTTTCATTTGTGAAAATTTTGTGTTAATCTGCTGTAACTTAGCGTCATCGATGAGTTGCATGCTTCCCTTGGGTAATTCCAGTTCATCCAAGAGTGTATCGTCTTTCAGGGTTGCAAGTACGTCTATCAGGGCGTTGCCCAATCCTATTATTTTGTCCATTCTCAATATTTTTTTTGCAAAGATATTGCATATTTCAAAAAAACCTACTACTTTTGCATCGCAATTGAGAAAAACATTCTTCCTTAGCTCAGTCGGTTAGAGCATCTGACTGTTAATCAGAGGGTCCTTGGTTCAAGTCCAAGAGGAAG
>ERZ808035.124-NODE-124-length-93501-cov-6.482810_pt1 | contig 93501 bp, 74 predicted proteins | sample MGYA00380189_ERZ808035 | MGnify/ENA primary metagenome ERZ808035 (study PRJEB31490, sample SAMN06133407) | mouse gut metagenome | isolation source: M5_1 | host: mice | place: China: Chengdu | collected 2015-05 ... | reverse complement strand
TTGTTGGGAAGTTTCCCAAACCCTTATAGAAAAACGAAAATGGAAAACAAATACAGACATAGAACAGGAGCAAAAAGTGTTTTAAGGGCATTTCCGGGGCGTTTTGTGGAATGGGTAAGGAAATTCCCATTACCGCCCGAAAAAGGGTTTCTAAGCGTCCACAAGGGCAGAAAAAGACACCGGGGAATGACAGTGTATCAATCATCATTTCCCGGTGTTTATCCGTCAAATTTATAGCCGACACCTAACACGGTTTTTATGTAGGTCGGGTTTTTGCTGTCCGGCTCTATCTTTTTCCGCAGGTTATAAATCACGTTGACAACACTTGAATGGCAGCTATCGCTATCCATGTTCCAAACGGCTTCAAATATCTGTGTCTGCGTGAGGACAATGCCGGGATTGGAAGCAAGGAATACAAGGGTACTGTATTCAAGGCGGGTAAGTTTTACTTCTTTCCCACCTTGAAATACCCGGCGTTGGTTCTGCCTTATTTCCAGTCCCGGAAAAGACATTCCCGTGGCAGGGACGGGGATAGTCTGCACGACTTCAAGTGATACGCAATCAGAGATTGCTGCTATGATCTTGTCAATTACTTTTTCTTCCTGTTCGTTAAGTGTTAGCAATAGCAACTTGCCCATGCTACTGTCTTTCCTATTGTGTCTATTATATTATTTCTGTGGCTTGAGAGAGCCATAGAAGTATGAAGCTGTTGCCCCGCCGTCAATTAGGAAATCTGCCCCCGTAATAAAAGCTCCTTTGTCGCTCATAAGCAATTCTGCAATATTGGCTACTTCGTCTGCCGTACCCGGACGCCCCGCCGGACACTTGGCAAACATATTTTTGTAGAAATCCCCCCGTACACCATTAAATTCATCAATGGCAAGGGGCGTTACAATAATTCCGGGAGATATGGAATTAACCCGTGCGCCTTTTTCGCCCCATTTTACGGATTCTGCCATAACACGTTTTTCATTACAGCGTTTTGCCATTTGGTAAGCATGAAGTGTATCATTGATATTTTCCGGCTGCAAAATATCAAGAGATAAAAGTTCTTCTGTTGGGGTGCAGGCAAGCTGTTCATCTGCTTCCGGTGTCAACTGTGGCATACGGTGTCCCGATTGGCTTGAAATCGTCACTCCTACGCCGCCGGGTGCAATTACTTTTCCGACTTCTTCTAAAAGTACCGCTGTTCCATACAAATCTACTTTCAAAATAGTTTCTATGGACGCTTGACTGGGAGAAACACCCGCCGCATTTATAAGCATGGTAATATCGCCGTGCTTTTGTGCTTCGGCAATTATGTTCTGAATAGAAGCCCTTGAAGATAAATCCATTTCCAAAGGGATCACATCAAACCCTGCTTCGTTCATTATCTTTGCAATCGCCTGTGCGTTTTCCGGCTTTTTATCTCCGACAATGATTTTTTTACCATAGCCCATTCTACGGGCGATTGCCATACCGATTTGTCCTGCACCAGTCCATAACATTACATCTTTTCTCATTTTGAAAACCTCCTATTCAATGTTAAGTTCTTTGAGCCACGCTGCAACTTCATTCTGTGTCGTTTCAGCGTCATTTTGTGCCGTTTCTCCTGTAATGGAAAATCCATTTAATACATCTGCCCCGGTACAAATATTTTTGATACTGCCTACGGTACCCGACAATCCACTTCCCGCATGAGTTGCAAATGGTATGATTGTTTTTCCGTTCCAATCATAATTTTCCAAAAAAGAATACATTGCCATTGGCATATCTCCCCACCAATTAGGGTATCCCACAAATATTGTGTCATATCCTGTTAAGTCGGGAAATTCTTTTAACTCCGGGCGGGCATTATCAGACTGTTCTTTCTTTGCAACTTCGGTACATTCATCATAATCTGCCGGGTATTCTGAAACCGTTTCAATGTGGAATGTATCACATTTTAGCTGTTCTCCGATAATCTCTGCAACAATTTGTGTGTTTCCCTTTTCGATATTACCCACACCATAATTTTCATCTGCCCTTGAAAAATAAACAACATAGATGTTTGATGAAACATCTGTATTTATACTTTCTGAATTTTCCATAAGAATTGCACCTCCGTCTTGTTCTGTTGTATTTTCAATTTCGTTGCTGTTAGAAACCACATTTTTTTCTGTTTCTTTATTTCCGCATGAGCATAAACAAAATGCCATTATAAGCAGTAATACTACTGATAAATTTTTCTTCAAAATAACACCTCTATTTCTCAAATTCCTTTGCAACATCTTCCAGTAAGTCACGGATATGTAAATGCTGCGGGCAAGCCTGTTCACATTTTCCGCACTTAACGCAATCAGACGCTTTTCCTTTGCCATTAGCAGTATGTACTACATTATAGTAATAATCTGCGTTCCAGTCGTGATGTATTTGTTTGGTATTCATCACGGCAAATAAATCCGGGATAGAAATGTTTTTCGGGCAGCCTGCAACACAATAACGGCAGGACGTACAGGCAATTAAATTCATGGAACGAAAGATATTGCATACCTTTTCTATTGCGGCTGTTTCCTGCTTGTTAAGGGGTCGAAAATCTTTCATGCAGGCAACATTATCCTCCATTTGCTCCATGTTACTCATGCCGGACAAAACCATGATAATACCCTCAAATCCGGCAGCATAACGGATAGCATAACTGGCAGGAGAACCGCCGCCTAAACCGTCTAAGGCTGCTTTTACCTGCTCCGGCAAATTTGCAAGGTTTCCACCCTTGACAGGTTCCATAACAATTATCGGTTTATTATGTTTCCGGCAAACCTCGTAACATTTGCGGCTTTCTATGGCGGGGTCGTCATAATCAAGATAATTAAATTGAATTTGAACGACTTCAATTTGCGGGTACTCCGTCAATATCTGCTCTAAAACCTCTGCCCGGTCATGGAAAGAAATGCCAAAGTGACGTATCTTGCCCTCGGCTTTTAATTCCAGTGCCGTTTCATAAGCACGGCATTTTTTGAAAAAAGCAAAGTTATCCGCTCCCTGTGCGTGCATGAGATAGAAGTCAAAATAATCTACTCCGCAGGCTTCAAGCTGGCTTTGGAAAAAAGGGCGTATATCTTCCTGTTTTTTGAAAAAGAAATTCGTTAGTTTATCAGTCAGAATATAACGATCCCGTGAGTAACGGCTTGTAAGGCAGGTTTTCAATGACGTTTCACTTTTGCCGCCGACATAACCATGAGCAGTATCAAAGTAATTAAAGCCGTTTGCAAGGAAGTAATCTACCATACGGCACATTTCCGACACATCTATATCGCTGTCTTTCATAGGCAGGCGCATACAGCCAAAACCAAAATTTTTCTTAATGCGTTCCATACCGAACCTCCTATATCTTTTTTCCTGCTTGATATGCCTGTTCAAAAGCAGGGTGTTTATAAATATCTCCTTTATCCCACGCCCCCATACCGTAGATAATGCCTGCTTCCTTAGCATTAGGCAGGCAGCGTAAGAAACCACGGAAAGCCATAAGCGTACCTTCGGCGGCTTCATGCTGCGGGTCTGCGGCGGTAATAATGAAATAGAATTGTTTGTCTGCAATTATTTTGTGGTTCACAAGGCAGCGGTCAATCAATAGTTTCATCTGTGCTGTCAGTGAATAAAAATATACAGGGGAAGATAATACAATGACATCTGCGCCTGCAAGTTTCGGGAATATATCAGACATATCATCATTGATAGAGCAGATATGTTCTTTCATACAGCCGTAACAGGCAATGCACGGTCTGATTTTCTTTTCCCACAGGCTGATTTTTTCTACTTCGTGACCGTTTTCTGCTGCGCCTTTTGCAAATTGGTCACATAGAACGTCAGAGTTTCCCCCTTTTCGTGGACTGGAACTGATAATCAGAATTTTCATGCTAAACCTCCATTTCATATTTGTATTTATTATAAAAAAGCACTACAACACAATCAATTTGAATTTCAAGGCTATCGGATAAGTTTTTCTTATACAAAAAGAGCTGCCCTCAAATTACAGGGCAGCTGTGGATTGATACAGTATTATACAAATTTATTTTTTAATATATCTGCAAATTCTTCAATGTAATAGCCGGAATTATCCTTTTTCCAAAACAGGCAATAATTTCGGGTAATCTGCCTGTTCCCACGAAAAAGGGGAATACGGCAGATAGATGTACCGAAATTTACAGGCTGCGCATTTCCCTCAACGGGCATAAATCCCTGTCCGCTGATAATGCGTAAACGGGCTTCCTCCAAATTCTCCGCATATACAAATTCTCCTTGTAAACCGATTACTGTTTGATAATATTCTTGCTCGATTGTCTGCTGATCTTTGGACGCAACTAAGATACAAGGGATATTTTTTAACTCCTGCGTAGTGACAGAGGGTAATGCAGATATTGTATTTCTTTGGGAAATCTCAATATACATACTGTTGGTTGCTAAAATCAGATTAACATATTCATCTGAAAAAGCCCTGCGTTGGTCGTTCAATACCAAATCAGCTTCGCCGCTTCGTATCAGATTGAATAATTCTTCATGGTTTCCATACATAAGCTGAACAGATACGCCGGGATATTTTGCTGAAAAATCTTCCAGTGCAAGCTGAACCTCTTTGCTTATATAACTGCGTAAATATCCTATTTTCAATACCGCTTCATTACCATTCGCTATCTTTGCGGCTTCGCTGCATAATTGCTCGTAGTCAGCAATTAGGATCAGACTTTTTTTGTAAAAATGTTCTCCGGCAGGTGTTAATGTGAACTTTCTGTTTTTTCTTTCTAACAGCTTAAAGCCTAATTCGTTTTCCAACGCCTTAATTTGCTGTGAAATAGCGGATTGGGATATATGACAGCTTTCTGCGGCTTCGGAAAAGCTATTATTGCGTACAACTGCTTGAAAATATTTAATTTGTCGCAACAATGGCATACCTCCTATCTAAATACAGATTGTCCTTATTATACCATATCGCTATGAATTTTTCTAATTCAAAGTGAGATACAGATAAAAAGATACCGGGGAATGGCACTGTATAAGCTGCCATTCCCCGGCATTCCATTACTCCATATCTTCAGCAGGCAGAAACACAAGCCCGGCAAATTCTTCTTTATGCCTTTCCAAGACTATCAACGCTAAACAGCCAAGTCAAGGACGTAAACGCCGCTAAAGCGGTAAATCCTTGACTTGGCTGTTTGGCATTGATAAAGGGTAATTAAGGCATAAATGAATATCTATGTTGTAGCAACCTCTTTTCCGTTCCATTCCCTTCATGCGATAGGGATAATTCAATCAAAATTCAAAAGAACGGATAGGAAAGGAATAGATAATTTATCATTTTGTAATTTATACTTTAGTATTTTATATATCTGTATTTTATTGCGTTGGTTTTCCCTGTGTTGGAAAATCCAATGTTGGATTTCCCGGTGTAGGGTTTTCCACGATTGGATTATTGCCATAAGCATAATAGCTTGTCCTTTCGTTGTGTGAGAAAGCCGAAGTCCACAGCTTTGAAGGGCGTGTGGGTATGCGTCTTAGTGATTGTATTTTGTGCGTTCCGATTTATTACAATCTTCCCGATTCGCTTCACCGAACCTCTGGAAGTGTACAACTTCCCTTGCCCGCAGGAACTTGATCGGCTCATACACATCGGGTTCATCCTTTACGAGGCGAAGGATATTGTCGTAGGTGGAGCGCGCTTTCTGCTCCGCAGCCATATCCTCCATCAGATCCGTGATGATATCGCCTTTGGACTGGAACTCACATGCATTGAAGGGGATGCCTCCTGCCGCCTGCGGCCAGATACCGACGGTGTGATCCACATAGTAGTTGCGGAAGCCGCTTTCCTCGATCTGTTCCATGGAAAGGTTTTTGGTGAGCTGGTGGACGATGGCAGCCACCATTTCCAGATGGGCTAATTCTTCGGTACCGATGTCGGTATCGAAATTGCACTCTTAGAGCTGTGCAAAATGGACACATCACCGAAGGGGTAAACGGTATCGTGTTTGAAAATTGAGCGATACCGCCAAAAATCATTGTGCATGAAAGACTTGTCAACAGATTAACTATATAATATAATAATTATGCGCTCCAAAACGGGTAAGCGGTTCGCCTTTTGCCAGATGATTCATCTGAGAACTTCCATAACCAGAGGGGGTATGTCAATGGAAAATCTACGAAAGGGTACCTAGTACATATGAGATTCGATGTGCTTGTAGGGATTGTCGGCATTGCTGTAACATTCGTTAGTATTTTGATTACTGGTATCAGCATATGGCAAAACCGCAAGAATAGAGAAAATCAAAAAAGCAACCGCCCCGACCAAGGATAGTGGTTGCTTTTTGATAAGTAACTGATAACCAAGGCGAACCGTTTGCTTTACGGAGCGCTCTCTGTATGATTATTATAATGTTTATTGTGCGAGTTTGCAATAAAAATTTTCCAAGATGAATTTATCATTTCACACCCTTAAACATCTGCAAGTAAAGCATCTTCGGGAGTCCCTGCGCTATTTCAGTAAGTTGTGGAGCGTCTATATCCGCAGGCATGCTTTCATAGGCTTCTTTCATATCTTTTAGAATACCCAGCATTACATTGTGAAGTTAGTCTTTTAACGTATCAATCCCGAAATCAATGACAGCGATCCTAGACTGAAAAGCCGGAGCACTGGCATCTTCAAAATTGATCTGTGCATAATCAGGGAAGCGGGGAAAGTTACGGTTCTCGATCACAATCAGGCAGCGATTATCAACGGCAAAAACGGAATCGGAGCTGCGGGAGTTACGGATATTTAAGGAACGGGCAGAAAAATTTCTGTCAGAGCATGGCTTATCGGATTATTTCAGGAAAGCATTCATACATTCTAATAATCGGGACTGATAAGAGGTATGCTTTGCTGGAAAAAGAATCAGAATATTTCGGCAACAAGGAGGATAAGAATATGGATTTACTCTTTACAGATGCGCAGAAACTGAATATAAAAAGGGCTCTTAAAAGGGGGATTTATCAGGAATTGTATGATAGAGATTACCTTACGGATGCGCAACTAAATGAATTGATAGGGAGAAATACATAACGGTTTACTTGTGCATCATAGCCTGCCGGATTATATTGTAAGTGCTTTCGTGTCCTGAGAAAGGGGAGGACGCCTATGAAAAACGAAGCTTCGCATCGTTATAATAAACTTAGAGTTGCTGCATATTGCAGAGTTTCCACGGACAAGGATGATCAGACAAATTCTCTGACCAGCCAGCGCCGTTATTTTGCGGATTATATCAACCAGCATGAAGACTGGGTGTTAAATGATGTGTATTATGACGAGGGTATCAGCGGAACGCAGACAAAAAAGCGCGCCGGATTCAATGCCATGATTGATGAGGCCATGCAGGGCGGCATAGATTTGATCTTAACGAAAGAGGTTTGCCGTTTTGCAAGAAACACCATTGATACGCTCTCGTACACCAGAAAACTCAAGGATAGGGGAATCGGCGTTGTGTTCACCATTGACAACATAGATACCAGGGATGCAGACGGGGAACTTCGATTAACCATTATGGCAAGTATCGCGCAGGAGGAAAGCCGCAAGACTTCTGAACGTGTGAAGTGGGGACAGAAGCGCCGCATGGAGCAAGGCGTGGTTTTTGGGCGTGATATGCTGGGATATACTGTTCAAAACGGCATATTATCGGTCAATGAGAGAGAAGCGCCCGTTGTCCGGGCCATCTTTCATAAGTTCACGAATGAAGGTAAAGGCACGCATGTGATCGCAAGAGAACTGCTGGAGGAAGGCATGCGTCCCATGCGGGTGAAACTGTGGTCAAACACGGTTATCCTCAGAGTGCTGCGAAACGAAAAATATGTCGGTGACCTGTGCCAGAAAAAGACTTACACGCCGAATTATCTGACACACGCAAAGAAGTATAATCGAGGTAATGAAGAAAGGGTTTATCTGAAAGACCACCATGAGCCGATTATTGACAGAGAGTTATGGAATCGAACGCAGGCGGAACTTCTCAGGCGTTCCCCGTCAGAAGATGCAAAATCAAAGCACAGCAGTCGTTATTGGTGCAGTGGAAAACTTTACTGCGGTTTGTGCGGCCAGCGATACGTCAGCAGAACAAAAAGGTTGAAAAACGGAACCATCTATAAAGCATGGAGATGTTATGCCGCAGCCAATCATGGCGCAAAAAAAGTTTCTTCTTTCGGGGAGGAAATCGGCTGCGATAACGGCACTATTAATGAAAAGGCATTGCTTACCTGTATGCACTACTGCCTTTGTAAACTTCAGGTAAACAAAAAGGAACTGAAACGGGAAATCATGCAGGAAATCAAAGACATTAAGGGCGTAACAGAGAAAAAGCCGGACACGAAACGGATTCAGGAGAAAATGGATGCGCTTGCCGCTAAGAAGCGGAAGGCGATTGACCTGATGCTGGATGGCCTGATTACCAAAGCTGACTTACAGGAGCAGACGAAGTGGTATGAGGAACAGCTTGCAGAACTTTCAGAATCATTACATGCGCTAGGAAAGCTGGATAAGGAAAATACAGTGGGGCTGCGTGAATACGAAAACTATCTGAGCGCTTTGGACGAGATTCTGTCCTTTGATGAGAGCAATGAAAGCCTGTATCGGGAGATTCTCGACAAAATGGTGATTTATCACGGTAAGACCGTTGTGGTATGGCTGAAATGTGTGCCGTTCGGTATGAAATTAAGCGTCAGTTCCAGTGGCAGGAACGATGATTACCATACGGATATTCTCTCAATGGAAATTGTTCAAAAATCTTAATATGGGACGTGCGCAGGCTCCCAATAAGCGATGAACGCTTGATGTTGGACGTCTCATGCCAAATGCGCAATTTTGGCACCGATACACCGATGTCGGTAAGAATGGCGGAAACTTCCCTGTACGGGCAGGCGTACCGCTGGGACAGATAACGCATGGATGCGCCCATCTCGCCGTCTGGACCGCCGTACTGGCTGATAATTGCCTGTGCGATGTCGGCGTTTGCCTCTTTGATGTTTACGGGGAACTCTAATCTTCTTTCATAATTCCACATTAGTTACAGCCTCCTTCCCATGGCATAGGCGCCAGTGCCCATTTCCAGTCGTCACAGGCAGAGACATCTGCACAGGAAATGGTGAGAGGCGTATATTTGGCGGAATATTCCTGCTTTGCCTGATTTGCCAGACGGTTGTAGTGATTGAAATATTTTAATGCATCCTGATCTTTGGGGTGGGTGTCCAGATAGAGGGACAGTTCGACGACGACGAAGCTTAAGATTCCGATGTCATGGAGCAGTTTTTCCCGCTCGCCTGTAAATTGTGTGTTCATCTGTTACAACATCTCCTTCCTGTAAATGGTTTGTCAAGTTCAGGGAAGACGGTGCCGTCGCAGTAGCCTTTTTCCAGATTTTCACAGATTCCGTTAAAGCGCTGCCAGGGGACATAAGCCATTGCGATTGGAAATTCGTCGCAGGGCTCCCTGTAGAGATAGTCCTTCATATACATCCTTTCTATTGGTGCGCCGAATAAGGCCGGCACACGAATTTCATGTGTTTTTTAATAATATAGTATGTTATAATCACCTATGTGTGTAATGTGGGAAGGACACAGAATTTTCACAAATTGATACGAATAGGGACACACTTTGCCAGTATATTAGAGTGAAAAGAAGTTCTAAAGACCCCCGGCAGAGGACGGGACGCCAAGAACTTCTAGGAGTTGCACTGCAACTCCGTTTCACTCGGGAGAATGCCAAAAATACGGGCATTCTCTACACTGCTATGCAATAAAAAGGGAGGCGTAAGTTTTGATACAGGTAGAAAATTTGGTCAAGCGCTACGGCGGGCATGTGGCGGTAGACGGCATGTCGTTTACTGTGGAGAAGGGTAAAATCTATGGCTTTCTGGGACCGAACGGCGCGGGAAAGACGACGACGATGAATGTGATGACGGGATATATTGCGGCTGACGGCGGAACGGTTGTCATCGACGGGCATGATATTTTAAAGGAGCCGCTTGCGGCGAAGGGGTGTATCGGGTATCTGCCGGAGATACCGCCTCTTTACCCTGACATGACGGTGCGGGAGTTTCTGCTCTTTGCGGCGGAACTGAAAAAAGTGCCGAAAGCGGAGCGAAAAGACAGGGTGGCGGCGCTGGAGGAAAGGCTTTCGCTATCGGATATGAGCCGCCGGCTGATCAAAAATCTTTCTAAGGGCTATAAGCAGAGAGTGGGACTTGCACAGGCGCTTGTGGGAAACCCGAAGGTTTTGATTCTGGATGAACCTATGGTAGGGCTGGACCCGAAACAGATTATAGAAATGCGCGATCTGATCAAGGGACTTGCGGGAGAACATACGGTAATCTTAAGTTCCCATATCCTTTCGGAAATCAGTGCGGTGTGCGACCACATCCTCATTATTTCGAAAGGAAAACTGGCGGCAAGCGGTTCGCCCGAAGAACTGCAGAAGATGATGCAGGGTACGGCCGAGCTTTCCGTGACGGTGATCGGGGAACAGGAGCAGGTCAAGGCGGTACTGGAGAAGATAGAGGAAATAGGGCAGTTTTCGTTCGAGGATGGAAGCGAGGAAGGCAGTATTCTCATTCATATTGAGACGAAGGACGACACGGATATCCGAAAGACACTGTCTGTCGCGCTGGCGGGAGAAGGCATCCCGATCCTTTCCATGAACCGTTCGGAGAAATCCCTGGAAGATATCTTCTTAGAGCTGACGGAAGCGGAGGAAGATGAAACGGTGGCGGACGAGACAGACAGCGTGACGGGAGAGGAGGAGAGCGATGAGAGCAATTTATAAAAGAGAATTAAAATCCTATTTCTACTCCTTCACAGGCTGGCTTTTTGTGGCGGTGAACCTTTTTGTAATGGGGCTTTATTTTATTGTATATAACATGCTTATGGGCTATCCGACCATAGCTTATGTGCTGCAGAGTATTGTGTTTACCTTTATTGTAACGATACCTATTCTCACCATGAGGACGCTTTCCGAGGAGCGGAAAAATAAGACGGACCAGTTGATTTTGACCGCGCCTGTTTCTGTATTAAAGATTGTACTTGGGAAATATCTGGCGCTTGCGACGGTCCTTTTTGTACCGACTGCGTTTATGGGGATTCTGCCGCTCTTTCTCATGCAGGGCGGGGAATTTCAGATGGGCGTTTCCTATGCCTCGGTTCTTGGGTTTTTCCTGTATGGCTGCCTTGCGCTGGCGGTAGGGCTGTTTCTTTCGTCCCTGACAGAGAGTGTGGTGATTGCGGCGGTGCTCTCCTTCGGCGCGCTGTTTCTTGGATATATTATGCCGGGCATATCCAATCTGCTTACCACTACGGGCACTTCCGCGGTGACTGTGGTGATCGGGAAGGTTTTGTCCTGTTTTGATATGGTCAGTCGTTTTGACACACTTTCTTCCGGCTATTTTGAACTGGAAGCGGTGGTGTATTATCTGACTGCCATTGCTTTGGCGTTGTTTTGTACGGCGCAGACTATTCAGAAGCGCCGTTACAATATTGCGGGGGCCGGTCTGAAAGTGGGGGCGTACAGCGTCACAGGCATTATACTGATGATTGCGCTGACCGTAGCGGTCAATCTCGGGCTGAACTATGTGCCGGAGCAGTATTCTTCTTTCGATCTGACGCAGAACAAGCTCTATGCGCTTACGGACGAGACGAAGGCGTTTCTTTCGGGGCTGTCCGAGGACATAACGATTTATGTATTGGCGGAGGAAGACGCGGGGGACGCGGATTTTTCCAAAACGCTGGAGCGGATGGCGGATCAGTCCGAACATATAAAGATAAAGTATGTCAGCCCCGCAAAGAATCCGAACTTTTACCAGAATTATACAGATACACAGCCGTCCACGGGAAGTCTGATAGTGGAAGGAGAAAAGCGCAGTACGGTAGTGGATTACGGTGACATCTATACCTACGAGATGGACTATTCCACTTACAGCTACCAGACTACGGGCTATGACGGGGAGGGGCAGACCGTCTCGGCCATTGCCTATGTCACCACGGAAGATATGCCGGTCTTTTATGTGATTGGCGGACACGGCGAACTGGAACTGGAGGAAAAGTTTGCAAGTACCATTACGAAGGAAAACGCATCTTATGAAACGCTGATGCTTTACTCGGTGGATGAAATACCGGAAGATGCGCAGTGTGTCATTTTGAACGCGCCTACGGGAGACTACTCTAAAGAGGACGCCGAAAAGATAATCGCCTATCTGCAAAAAGGCGGCAATGCGCTGATCGTCTCGACCATGACGGAGGAAGAGATGACGAACTTTAAGAGCATTCTGGGCTTTTACGGGATCGCTGAGGTGGACGGTACGATTGTGGAGCAGGAACGCAACTATTATTACCAGAATCCCTATTATCTTTTCCCGGAGATTGGGTCTGCAGAGGTGACGGCGCCTCTGGCGGACAGTCTGGTGTTTGCACCTTTTTCCAAAGGGCTTTCCTATGATGAGGAGACGGATGAGATCCATTACACACCTCTTCTGACCACAAGCGGCAGCGCATTTTCCAAGACGGATATCTCGGACAGCAGCGATTACAATAAGGGCGAAAATGATGTTGACGGTCCCTTTACCGTCAGCGTGGAAGTGGAGAAAAGTCTGGAGGACGGCGGCATTTCCCACGCATACGTGGTGGGCGGGGAGAGTCTTTTCACAAGCCTTGCGGACGATATGGCGCCGGGCAATAATGTGAAGCTTTTTGGCAGCATGATAAGTATGTTGGCGGACCATGAATCTTCGGTGGCGATTCCGGCCAAGAGCCTTTCCATGCCAAATCTGGTGTTTAAGGCGCAGACCGCATATATTGCGGCAGTCCTCTGTGTGATTGTGATTCCGCTTGCAGCTATTACGGCGGGGCTTGTGATCTGGTTAAGAAGGAGAAGACGCTGACGGCTGCCTTCCATGGACTCCGTTTTGTCTGTCCGGGATTTTCCTCAGAATGATTGACTTCGACCGTACTTTGTGGGAAAATGTACGTGATGGCAATGAGCAGTGCGCAGACAGAGGATAGACGAGGCGGGGAGCCTGCTCACCGAAGCGTATATCCGAATGGATGCATAGGGCGAAGCCCGCGAACGAGGAAAACCGAAGGTTTTTCGAGTTTGCACTGCGGAGTAAAGAGGAGCGGAGACAGTCTGCGAACCGAGTTTGCACTGTAGAGTAGAAGTCAATGAGTACGGAGGCATTATGAGAGGAATTGATACGCAGGTTCGGAAGAACAGAAGACGTATTTTTAAAGAGGTGGCGCACCTTGCCTATGAGTCAAAGAACTTAAAGGATGATATCGAGGCGCTGCCCTATAAGATTGTGGACTATGAAGAGTCCGAGTATGAGAACATTTACAGGGACCGGGCCATTGTGAGAGAGAGAATCCGTCTTGCCATGGGGCTTTCCCTGCGGCCGGAAAATGTGCCTGTGCATCTGACACAGGGGCTTGAGGAGAGCAATATTTCGGAGAAATATTACGAGCCGCCGCTGATGCAGGTGATCCCTTCGGCATGTAACGCATGCCCGGAAAACAGCTATTATGTGACGGACCGCTGTATGGGATGTGTGGCCCATCCCTGCCGTGAGGTATGCCCGAGAGGCGCGATCTCCATGGTAAACGGCCGGTCGGTGATCGACCCGGAAAAATGTATCAAATGCGGTAAATGTAAGGCGGTATGCCCTTATGACGCGATTGCCCATCAGGTGAGACCATGCGCGGGCGCCTGCGGCGTCAATGCGATTAAGAATGATGAGAAGGGACGCGCTGTGATTGACAATGACCTGTGCGTTTCCTGCGGACAGTGCATGGTGAACTGTCCTTTCGGAGCTATCGCGGATAAGTCGCAGATTTTCCAGCTGATCCGCGCGCTGCAGACAGGGGAGAAGATTATCGCGCAGGTGGCACCCGCTTTTGCAGGACAGTTCGGCCCGGACGTGACGCCTGATATGCTGAAAACAGCGTTGAAGGAACTGGGATTTTATGATGTGTACGAGACGGCCCTTGGCGCGGATATGGGAGCCATTGCGGAGGCGGAGCACTACGCGAAAGAGGTCGCGACAGGGAAACTGCCTTTTTCCCTGACGTCCTGCTGTCCGTCATGGTCTGTGCTTGCGAAGAAATTCTTCCCGGAAACCATTGACAAGATATCTAACGCGCTGACGCCCATGGTTGCCACTGCGAGAGTGATCAAGGAGGAGCACCCGGACGCAAGAGTGGTATTTATCGGTCCCTGCGCATCCAAGAAGCTGGAGGCTTCCCGCAGGACGATCCGTTCGGATGTGGACTTTGTCATTACCTTTGAGGAGCTGACGGGGATATTTGAGGCAAAGGGCATCCTGTTAGACCAGATCAAAGCGATGGATGAGTTGAAGGGCGCTACCGGCGCAGGGCGCGGCTACGGTGTGGCGGGCGGCGTTGCCTCTGCCATTGAGGAGTGCGTGAGAGAGTATTACCCGGACGTGGAGGTTCACATAGAGCACGCGGAGAGCCTTTCCGAGTGCAAAAAGATGCTGATGCTTGCCAAGGCAGGCAAGAAGAACGGCTGTCTGATCGAGGGTATGGCATGTCCCGGTGGCTGCGTGGCGGGCGCGGGCACGAACATTGCGATTCCTGCCGCGGCAAAGGCGGTTGCATCCTTCAAGGAGGCGGCGGCAGAGAAGATTCCCGATCCGAGTATGCACCAGAACCGCGTCGAGTAAAGTGAGAAGTACTTCTAAAACTCGACAGCAAAGGCTGTCTCGCTAAGAAGTGTTTCACTTGGGAGTGTGCCCAAATACGGCATTCTCCGCATGGATTGATAAAATTTGCTGCATAAATAATAAAGACAGAGGAAACAGACAACTATGGAGAAAATAAGAACGAGATATGCGCCCAGTCCGACAGGGCGGATGCATGTGGGAAATTTAAGGACGGCGCTTTACGCCTATCTGATTGCAAAGCATGAGGGCGGGGATTTCATCCTGCGCATTGAGGATACGGATCAGGAGCGGTATGTGGAGGGAGCGGTAGATATCATTTACCGCACGCTGGAGAACACAGGACTTTTGCATGACGAAGGCCCGGACAAGGACGGCGGCGTAGGTCCTTACGTGCAGAGCGACCGCCAGAAGCAGGGCATTTATTTACAGTATGCGAAGCAGCTGATAGAGAAGGGCGAGGCTTATTACTGTTTCTGCGACAAGGAGAGGCTGGCATCGCTCACGCAGACGGTGGCCGGCAAGGAAATCAATGTTTACGATAAGCACTGCCTTCATCTGTCAAAAGAGGAGGTGGAGGCAAATCTTGCGGCGGGTAAGCCCTATGTGATCCGCCAGAACAATCCGACAGAAGGACAGACCACGTTCCATGACGATATCTATGGGGATATCACGGTGGACAACGCGGAGCTCGACGACATGATCCTGATTAAGTCGGACGGTTATCCCACTTACAATTTTGCCAATGTGGTGGACGACCATCTGATGGGAATTACCCATGTGGTGCGGGGCAACGAATATCTGTCCTCCTCGCCGAAATATAACCGCCTTTACGACGCCTTTGGCTGGGAGGTGCCGGAGTATGTGCACTGTCCGCTCATTACGGACGAGTCCCACCAGAAGCTTTCCAAACGGTGCGGGCATTCCTCCTACGAGGACCTGATCGAGCAGGGATTTCTCTCGGAGGCAATCGTCAATTTTGTGGCGCTGCTTGGATGGAGTCCCGAGGATAACGAGGAAATCTTTTCGCTGGACGAGCTGATTAAACGTTTTGACTATCACCATCTCTCCAAGTCCCCGGCAGTGTTTGATTACACGAAGCTGAAATGGATGAACGGGGAGTATTTAAAGGCGATGGATTTCGACCGCTTTTACGAGATGGCAGAGCCGTATCTGAAAGAGGCGGTGACAAAGGATTACGACCTGAAAAAGATAGCCGCCATGGTAAAGACACGAATTGAGATTTTCCCGGATATTAAGGAGCATGTGGATTTCTTTGACGAGCTTCCCGTGTATGATGTGGCGATGTACACGCATAAGAAGATGAAGACCAATGCGGAGACTTCGCTTTCCGTCTTAAAAGATCTTCTGCCGCGTCTGGAGGCGCAGGATGATTACACAAACGACGCGCTTTACGCGACTCTTTCCGCTTACGTGGAGGAGAAAGGTTATAAAAACGGATATGTGATGTGGCCTGTGAGAACCGCTGTTTCCGGCAAGCAGATGACGCCGGGCGGGGCGACGGAACTTATGGAGGTACTGGGAAAGGAAGAATCCCTTGCGAGAATCCGCAAAGGAATTGAAATGCTCGAGAAAGCCTGAATTTTCCTGCACACCAAATCAGGAAGAGGCGATCATGCATGCTGACGGTCCGGCTATGGTGTTAGCCGGGCCGGGCAGTGGAAAAACATTTGTCACAGTACACCGTATTCAAAGGCTTATCACATCACAGGGCGTTGATCCCGCCCATATTCTTGTTATTACTTTCACAAAGGCTGCCGCGATGGAGATGCAGCAGCGGTTTTTCGGGCTGATGGGGGAGGAAAACCTTTCGGTCCGGTTTGGCACTTTTCACGCAGTATTCTACCATATCTTGAAGCAATCGACGCAGTATCGCGAGTATACCATTATTACGGAGACAGAAAAAAGAAAGCTGGTTCGGGATATCATACACAATCATAAGAGATTTACCTGTTTGCAGGAGGAGGACATTGAAGAAATCATAACGGCGGTCAGCAGGTATAAAATTAGGGAAGCAGAAGAAAGGCTGCTGGGGACAGAAAACAAGGAATCTGCAGGATTGGGGACTGGGGCATCTGAAAGAAACCGCCTGGAGAAAGCAGACAGCCGGATAGGGAAAATGGAAGGGGAAGACTTTCTCTTTTTGTTGGAGGAGTATCAAGGATGGCTTGCAGAAATTTATAAATTTGATTTTGATGATCTGTTGACGGCGTGTCTGCGACTTCTTCGGGAGGATCCGGGGACTCTGTCACACTGGCAGACACAGTTTGGCCATATTCTGGTGGATGAATTTCAGGATATATCGCCGATCCAGTATGAGATCGTCAGGCTGCTTGCCGCGCCGGAGAACAATCTTTTTGTGGTGGGGGACGACGATCAGTCCATCTATGGTTTCCGGGGTGCAAGCCCAGACAGTATGAAGCGCTTTCTGGCAGATTTTCCGCATGCGAAACGAATCCTGCTGGATGTAAATTTCCGCTGCCACAGGGATATTGTAAAGGCGGCAGCAAGAGTTATTGCGGAAAATAGAAGCCGCATTCCCAAGGAGATTTTAGCTGTACACGAAAATGGAATGGGGGTGCAGATCTGCAGGGCAGAGTCGGAGGAGGCGCTTAGGAAAACGGTTGTGGAAATGCTGGGCAGAGAGCACCGGGAGGGAACGCTTGCGGAATGCGCCATGATCTGCCGGACCAATCTGGAATGCGGCTTCTGGGCGCAGACGCTGCATGAGGCGGAAATTCCTTACATGATGAGAGAAAAACCCGGGAACCGTTTCAATCATTTTGTGATTCGGGACATTTGCGCGTACCTGGCGCTTGGGCAGGGAGACCATGCAAGGCGGCATTTTCTTCGCATCATGAACCGTCCCGTCAGATATATGAGGCGGGACAGTCTGCCGGAGACAAAGGTGAACCGGGACGCGCTGACAAGGTACTATGCGGATAAGCCGCTGATACAGGAGCGGGTGAAAAAACTATACAGGGATCTTGACTGTCTTGCAAAAAAACGGGTGCATCTGCAGATTCATTATATACGGAAAGTAATCGGGTACGAGGATTATCTGTGTGAGAAATACGGGGCCAAAAAGGCGCAGGAGCTGATACGGACCGCGGAAGAGTTTGAAGCGTTTTCCAGACAGTTTTCATCGGTGCAAGAGATGAAGGCATATATGGAACATTATGCGGAAGTGCTAAAGGAGCCGGAAAAGAGTGCTAAGGGGCTGCAGCTTATGACCATGCATGCCTCTAAGGGATTGGAGTTTGGGACAGTCTTTGTGCCGGAGTGCAACGAGGGGAAGATTCCTTCCGACAGGCCGAAAACGGCGGCTGAGATTGAAGAGGAGAGACGGATGTTCTATGTGGCGATGACCCGGGCGAAAAACAGGCTCTGTCTCTTTTACCACGAAGGAAAAACCGGGAAGGATACGCCCTCCCGGTTCCTGAAACCGTTGTTGTCTTCGCCTTAGCACATCTGTGAGCCTTTACTGCTGCGCTTTGGAAGTACTTCTCACTTTAGTCCACAAGCTCGTCAAACTCGGCGGCGTCCAGAAATTCGTCAAATGCGTCCGCAACGGCTTCGTATTCCTCGTCGTCCTCAATGTAGCCGAGTTCCGGCTCCTCGTTGGGGTCTTTCAGGTTTTCACTGTAGCGGTAGAACCAAACCTCGCCGTCCGCGTTTTCGCCGGCTTCGTCAAGCGGCAGAAGGGCGATATAGTCCCTGTCCGCCACAGTCAGGATTGTGACTACGGCGCAGGTGACCTTGGAACCGTCGTCAAGTTCCAGATCTACGGTCATTTCTTCCTTATCAAGTTCTTCCTGTGCAGCGTTTTTTTCTTCTTTGCTCATATTATCCCTCCATGCGGTTTGGCAGTGCATGCTCGAAAAGGTGTGACGGGCTCTTACGTCTATGCATTGCTCTTTATAACAATAATAATATAGATAGCCGGTGCAGGCAATGGTAATTTGTTCGGTAAACCGTTGAATTAGATTGAAAAGCTTTGCACTATTATGTATAATATAAACTGACTTAAACTTTGGTTCCCGAAAGGAAGTGCAGCATAACGGGAAGTAGGCTTGATGAACGGAGGATTTGATGCAGAAGACATTTCAGATAAAGAGTGTAGACAGGACACATATCTATCCGCTGGGTGTATCCTTTGAGGAGGATGGGCTGCGCATTTCGACAGTGTGCGAGGGCATGGAGGAGGCTGGGATTATTCTCTATGACAGAAGGCACAGGGACGGTGTGCGCATTCCATTCCCGGAAAACTGCAGGTTGGGGGCAGTTCGTACCATGCTTCTTTTTGGCTATCACGATCAGACATGCAGCTATCTCTTTTACAGGGGGGAAGAGGTATATCAGGATCCTTACTGTAAACGGGTCTGCAATCCTTACGGGTATGGCTTGCAAAAATCAGATTTGCCCCGGTGCCAGCCCGTTTTGGAAACATATGACTGGGGAGACGACAAAAACATGCATATCCCCTATGAGGAGATGCTTATTTATGCCCTGCATGTGAGAGGTTTTACAAAACACCGTTCATCCGGCGTGAAGCATAAAGGCACGTACGCCGGTGTGACGGAGAAGATTCCCTATCTGCAGGATCTGGGTATTAATATGGCGCTGCTCATGCCCTGTTATGAGTTTGATGAAATTATGCCTGAAAACACGGCGCAGACGATGGAACAGGCGATTCTTTCCTACAGGCAGGAGCTGCCTTCCGATGATGAGAAGGAAAAGAAAAAGCTGCGCATTAATTACTGGGGGTACCAGCCTGGGCTTTATTATGTGCCGAAGGGCGCCTACGCCCACAGCAGGGACGCGGCGGCAGAGTTTAAGGATATGGTGCGGGCTTTTCACAGAGCCGGCATTGGTGTCTCGATGCAGTTTTATTTTCCGCCGGAAATGAGGGCGGTGGAGATTCTGGATATCCTGAAATACTGGGTGCTTGCGTACCACATCGACGGGTTCCACCTGATGAGCGCCGCTCTGCCAATGGACCTGATAGCGGGGGAGCCGCTGCTTTCTGAGACGATGCTGCTGACGGGGGATGGGAACGCCCGGGCAGGAGATGGGAAGACGCGCAATCTGGGACATCTGAGCGACGGATTTCTGTATGACATGCGCCGCTTTATCAAGGGCGACGACAACATGATTAACCAGTTCCTGTTCCATCTTCGTGAAAATAAAAATGAGATCGGTATCGTGAACAGCATTGCGCGCTGGGACGGTTTCCGTCTGATGGATCTGGTGTCCTATGACCGCAAGCACAACGAGGAGAACGGAGAAAACAACCAGGACGGTGTGGATTACAACTGCAGCTGGAACTGCGGTGTGGAGGGTAAGAGCCGGAAGAAGAGCATTCAGGAACTGCGCCTGCGGCAGATGAAAAACGCGGTTACGATTCTCCTCATGTCGCAGGGGACGCCGCTTCTTTACAGCGGGGATGAATTTGCAAATACGCAGGAGGGAAATAACAACCCTTACTGCCAGGATAACGATACGACGTGGATCAAGTGGAATCGGACGGAGATAGGCAGGGAACTTCTTGCCTATACGAAGTATATGATCGGCATGCGAAAGGCGCACCGCATTTTGCACAGCAGAACGCTCCTTCGCGGGATAGACACCTTGTCCTGCGGGTTCCCTGACATTTCCTTTCATGGCAGAGAGGCGTGGAGACCGGATACCAGCTCTGCCAGCCGCTGTATGGGAATCATGTACTGTGGATTTTACGCGGTGGAAGGGGAGCAGGAGGAAGAACGCTTTTTCTATATAGCGGTTAATATGCACTGGCAGGTAGATTATCTGGGACTGCCGAAACTCCCGAAAGGGAAGCTTTGGACCTATGCGGCTTCTACGGGGAAGGAGATACCAGAGATTGAGGAAAGCGCCTCCTCGCAGGAAATCTGCGTGCCCGCCCGCACCATCGTGATGTGCACTGCCAAAGACATACCTGTGGAAGAGGAGAAAGCCGGCAGGAAAAAAGGAAAAAGAATAAAGGGGATGACAGAAGTTAATGAATAAGGCATGGGAACATTTTAAGACAATTACGCACCATAAACTTCTGGTTATGGAGGGGTGTTTCCGTGTCGGGCTTTACAGACAGGGGATTCTCCACGATCTCTCCAAATACAGTCCGGCGGAGTTTATGGTAGGGGCGAAATACTATCAGGGCGACAGAAGCCCGAACAACGCGGAGCGGGAGGATATCGGCTATTCCTCCGCATGGCTGCATCACAAAGGCCGCAATAAGCACCACTACGAGTACTGGATTGATTACAGCACCAAGGAGATCGAGGGAGGCATGGCGCCCGCACCTATGCCGGTGCGCTATGTGGTGGAGATGTTTATGGACCGAGTGGCGGCATGTAAAATTTATCACGGGGATGCGTACAAGGATCAGGATCCGCTGGCTTATTATGAGTCCTCTAAGACACCGCCGCCGCTTCACCAAAAGACGAAGCGCATGCTGGAATTTTTGCTGCGTATGCTGGCGGAGCAGGGAGAGGAAAAAACATTCCGCTATATCCGCAAAAAAATCCTGAAGAAGTAACCGCTCCTTTTCTCTCGCATAGGATATGGTATGAGAGAAAAAGGAGATGAAACCCTATGAATTGTTGTTGGCTTATACTTCTGTTACTTTTCTGCGGCGGGAACAATGGCCGGAGCGGATGTGGATGCGATGAACCTGTAAGACCGCCGAAACCGCCCTGTGTAAGACCTGAGCCTCCCTGTGCAAGACCAGAGCCGGTGTGTGTAAGACAGGAGCCGGATTCCTGTCCCTGCGACGACTCCCGTTTTGAGCCGCGCTTCGAGCAGAGACCTTTTAGCGGGAACGGCTCTACATGCGGCTGTGAGAATGAAAGTAACTGAGAGAAGATTTGAAGAATTCTGGAAGGGATCGCGTCGGCGGTCCCTTGCTTATGTGCCGGCGTTTTCTTGACGTAAAGTAAAGGCGGTGATATATTAATTAAGTATGGGAGGAAGAAGATCATGTTAAATGGAGATAAGGTACTATTCAGCGGCATGCAGGCAACCGGGAACCTGACTCTTGGGAATTATCTGGGTGCGCTCAAAAACTGGGTGACGCTCTGTGACGAATACCAGTGTTTTTATTCGGTGGTGGATCTGCATTCCATTACGATCAGGCAGGATCCGGCGGAACTGAGAAAACGGGCCAGAAATCTTTTGACGCTATATATTGCGGCGGGAATTGATCCCGAGAAGAATTGCCTTTACTATCAGTCCCATGTTTCGGGACACGCGGAACTTGCATGGATCTTAAACTGCTTTACTTATATGGGAGAGTTAAACCGCATGACCCAGTTTAAGGACAAGGCGGCAAAGCATGCGGACAATATCAACGCGGGGCTTTTTACCTATCCTGTGCTGATGGCGGCGGATATTCTGCTCTATCAGGCGGATGTGGTGCCTGTGGGAAAGGACCAGCTGCAGCATCTGGAGATTACCCGTGACATTGCGCAGCGTTTTAACGCGATTTACGGAGATGTATTTACGATTCCCGAGCCCTATATCGGAAAGGCGGGAGCGAAGATCATGAGTCTCCAGAACCCGGAGAAGAAGATGTCTAAGTCGGATGAAAACCCGAACGGCAGCATTTATCTGATGGACGACCCGGACACGATTATCCGCAAGTTCAAGCGCGCGGTGACGGATTCGGAAACTTGCGTTCGCTACAGTGAGGAGCAGCCGGGGATCCGCAATCTGATCGACATTTACTGTGCATGCACGGGTAAGACCCCGGAGGAGACGGAGAAGGAGTTTGACGGCAGGGGCTACGGCGATTTCAAGATGGCGGTGGGCGAGTCCGTTGTAGCGGTTTTAAAGCCTTTGCAGGAGAGATACGAGGAACTTGGAAAGAACAGGGATTATATTGACAAGGTGATTAAGGAAAACGGGGAGAAGGCGGCGTATTTTGCGGGTAAAACCCTGCGAAAAGTACAGAAAAAGGTGGGCTTCCCGGAGAGAGTCCGCTGACAGACAGGATAAATAACGAGTCGACAGGCAGAGAGTGCCGAAAGGGGAAAAATGGATAATCAATTTAATCAACAGACAGGTACAGACTCTAACCAACAGGGAAATGGCTACCAGCAGGGCAATACCTATCAGCAGGGAAATGTATACCAGCAGGGCAGCGCCTATCAGCAGGGAAATGGCTACCAGCAGGGCAACGTCTATCAACAGGGAAATGGCTACCAGCAGGGCAACGTCTATCAACAGGGAAATACCTACCAGCAGGGTAACGCCTATCAGCCGGGAAATGGCTACCAGCAGGGTAACGCCTATCAGCCGGGAAATGGCTACCAGCAGGGTAACGCCTATCAGCAGGGAAATACCTACCAGCAGGGTAACGTCTATCAGCAGGGAAATACCTACCAGCAGGGTAACGCCTATCAGCCGGGAAATGGCTACCAGCAGGGCAGCGCTTACCAACAGGGCAGCAGCTACGGAAATTACGGCGGTGACGACGAATCGCAGAAGGCGCCCAATATCTTTAAACAGTTTGCCTATTCCTTTGTACCGCCCCTGTATCACAGGCTGACAAAGGTGAAAATCGGGAGTATGATCGGATTCGTGACGCTTCTGGTACTGATAGCCACGCTTCTTTCCTTTGGTTCGATAATGGTGTCCATTTCATCCATAGACATGGAAGAGATCGCGTCGGAACTGCCGGAATTTACGCTGGAGAACGGTCATTTAAATCTGGAGGAGGACTTTCTCTTTGATGAGAGCGGCGTGTTTGTGTACATGACCGAAGATATCGACAGCTTCTCCTATGATGACGCCGATTCATTAGCTGATGAAGGTTACCGGGATGTGATGCTGGTGGGACGGGACCGCATTTCCATACTGCAAAACGGCGAGTACCAGCAGCTTGATTACAGTGACCTGGGGAGCAGCTTTGCTCTCAGCAGGGAGTGGATTGCAACGGAACTTTTGCCGTTTGTCAAGGTGGTAATCTTCTTGCTGTATATTGTATACTTTTTGTGGCGGATTCTCTGGTATTTCCTGTGCGCGGCGGTTTATCTGCTGTTTGCAATGATCATTGCCGCCGTAATGAATAAGCAGATACCGGGAGAAGTGTTGTTTCGGACGGCGGTATATTCGAAAGTGCTGATGTTTGTAGTGGCGACACTGCTTGAGCTGATACCCCTTGTGGATATTTCAGTGCCGCTCCTGTTCAGAGTAGCCGTTACGGTAGTGTTTATGGGCGTTGCCATTATGAAACTGCCGGACAACCGTCCGGCACTCACGGTCTATCCCTGAAAGGGTTCCGTGAAGTAACCGGCAGGGGAAACCGGCTCCCCGCCAGTAAGCAGATGGGTCACGTCGCCCATCACCTGTACACGGAAAATGGCGTTGTTTTCCATCCGTTCCTCGCTTGCCACAACGGTGACGGAAGTGGGGGCAAGGTAGAAACCATGCAGCAGGGGCACCGGGGATATGCCGAGAAGATGGCTTAACATCATACAGGTGACGCCCAGATGGCAGAAGATCACGATGGTATCCTCGCTGTCTGCGCCGTCACCCTTTTTTTCGGGATCCGTGAGATAGTAGTTGTGATGCCTTGTGTAGCCGTAGGAGGACAGGAGCCCGTCCAGCCCTTCGCAGACTTCTCTGTAGGCGGGGAGAAGCGCTTCGTTGGAGCGGTAAAGCGCCGTGCTTTTCCAGCCTTCCCGGTCGTACATTTCGGGAATTTCCGTCCAGTATGCGGGCATGAGATCCCATGGCACGCCGTGGCGTCCCGTCACGGGATCGTCGATAAAATAGGAAAATTCCTTCATCCATTCATAGGTGATCGCTTCGCGGCTGACCGCTTCCAGAGAGTAGGAGGCGGTTTTTTGCGCCCGCCCTAAGGGAGAACAGTAAAACTGTGTGATATTGTCCCACTTTGCCACCCGCTTCGCCAAAAGTTTCGCCTCCCGGACACCCTTTTCCGTCAGGGAGTCGTTCACATAGTCAGGGTCTCCGTGTCTGATAAAGATGATTCTCATAAGCTGCCGCCTTTCTTTCCAAATATTTTCTAAAGATTTCATTTTTATTTCTTTCTAACATGATATAATATACCAGATGCAAAAGAAAAACAAGCGACGTGAAGCGGCATTTGTTTTTCTTGCGAGTTGGCAGAAAGGACTGAAAAGTATGTTTGGAAAAAAACGCGAAAGCAATATAGGCATTCCGAAGGGAAAGGGAGCAGCTACGGCAAAAATCGTGCTGGCGCTCGTTATACTTGGCGTTCTTGCCGGAAACTCCTATTATTCGATTCAGGAGGAGGAGCAGGCTGTGGTCTGCACGTTCGGCTCACCCAAGGCGGTCACAACGCCGGGGCTTCACTTTAAGATTCCGTTTATACAGAACGTGACAAAGGTGAATACCACGATTCAGGGCTTCAATATCGGCTACCGGGATGGGACAGATGACGACCCGTCGGGCGACGAGATCGAAGATGCGCTGATGATTACGTCCGACTATAATTTTATATATGTGGATTTCTACGCCGAGTATAGGGTGACTGACCCGGTCAAGGCGCTTTACGCCTCAGAGAATCCGGCGGTGGTTTTGAAAAACATCGCGCAGAACTGTATCCGTACGACCATCGGTTCCTACAGCGTGGACAGCGTGCTCACCACGGGGAAAAACGAGATCCAGTCCAATATCAAACAGATGATTCTGGATAAGCTGGAGACTTACGATATCGGTATTCAGCTTGTAAATATTACGATTCAGGACGCAACCCCGCCCACAGCCGAGGTGGAGAACGCCTTCAAGGAAGTGGAGACGGCGAAGCAGGGCAAGGAGACGGCGCTCAATAACGCCAACAAATACAGAAACGAGCAGATTCCGAACGCGGAGGCAGAGTCCGACAAAATCCTGCAGGACGCGGAGGCAAAGAAGCAGGAGCGCATCAATGAGGCAAACGGACAGGCGGCGCGTTTTAACTCCATGTACCAGGAGTACGCCAAGTACCCGGAGGTAACGAAGAAGCGTATGTTTTATGAAGCCATTGAGGATGTGCTCCCGGATGTGAAGGTAGTGATCGAGGGAGAGGGCGGAAAGACGACGACCATGCTGCCCCTCGACAGCTTTGTGACACAGGAGGCTTCTGACATTTCTGAAACCGGCAATACGCCGGAAGATGAGATGCGGGAAACGCAGGAGGAGGAATAAACCATGGCTGACTTTACACAAAATTCTAATGTACAAAATTTTGAACGATATAATTCCGACGGCACAAAGAAAAAGGAAAAGAAAACCGGAAAGGGCACAAAGAAATTCGGCGTTCTTTTTGGCGTTTTCGCCGTGATTGCTGTCTTTTTGCTTGCCAACTGCATGGTGGTGACAAAGCAGAACCAGTTTAAGCTGATCCGGCAGTTCGGTCGTGTGGACAGGGTGGTGTCTGTGCCGGGCTTAAGCTTTAAACTGCCCTTTGTGGAGTCCGTTGACACCGTGCCGAAGGAGCTTCTGATCTATGACCTGCCGGCATCGGACGTCATCACTTCCGATAAGAAAACGATGATCGTGGACAGCTACGTGCTCTGGCGTGTGACAGATCCCCTGCGGTTTGCCCAGACGCTAAGCTGCTCCGTGCAGAACGCGGAGGGCCGTATCGACGCGATTGTCTACAATGCCACGAAAAATACCATCTCCAACATGAAGCAGGACGAGGTGATCAGAAGCCGGGACGGCAAGATGACGATCACCGTTGACGAGGAGGGAACGGAGCTTACCGGGAACGATCTGGATCTGTCAGAGGGAAAGGAGGAAGTGATAGAGATTACTTCCCTGACCGAAGAAGTGATGGGGCAGATCAACCATGTGGAGGACCAGTACGGTATCGAACTGGTGGCGGTTGAGGTGAAGAAGCTGGATCTGCCGGACGACAACAAACAGGCTGTCTATACCCGTATGATTTCCGAGCGCGGCAACATTGCGGCACAGTACACGGCGGAAGGAAAATCTGAGGCGAAGATGATCGAGAACACGACGGACAAAGAGGTTTTCATCATGCTCTCCGACGCGCAGGCAAAGGCGGAAGCGACAATCGCGGAGGGCGAGGCCGAGTATATGAGGATTTTGTCGGGTGCCTACGCCGACCCGGAAAAGACAGATTTTTATTCCTTTGTGCGCGCCCTCGACGCGCTGAAGGAGAGCGTGGTGGGAGACAACAAAACGGTGATACTGACAGAGGACTCCCCGATTACGCAGATTTTTAACGGACGCTATTAGCGTGAGAAGAACTTCTAACCACTCATGCCAGAGGGCATTTCGCGGAGAAGTTCTAGATTTGCTTCGCAAATCACTCTCACGCAGGAGAATGCCCAAAGTGTGGGCATTCTCCGCATGGTTTATATTTCACTTAGGAGAATGCCAGAAAGCGGCATTCTCCGTATGAAATGTGGAACGGTACTTAAAATGAATAAATACGAAATTTTGGAAAAATATTACGGCTACCGCTCCTTTCGGGAAGGGCAGGAGATGCTGATCGACCATATCCTTGACGGGAAAGATGTGCTCGGCATCATGCCGACAGGGGCTGGAAAGTCCGTCTGTTATCAGGTGCCGGCGCTTCTTTTGCCGGGGATTACGCTTGTGATATCCCCGCTGATATCGCTGATGAAGGATCAGGTGCAGGCGCTCAATCAGGCGGGCGTCCACGCCGCGTATATCAACAGTTCCCTCACGGAAGGGCAGATCACGAAAGCGCTCACATTTGCGGAGCAGGGACGTTATAAAATTATCTATGTAGCTCCCGAACGGCTGGAGACGGACCGTTTCCTGCGCTTTGCGAAGGCGGCGGAAATCAGTATGGTGGCGGTGGATGAGGCGCACTGTATTTCCCAGTGGGGACAGGACTTTCGCCCCAGCTATCTACATATCGTGCAGTTTGTCAGACAACTCCCTGACCGTCCCATAGTAAGCGCGTTTACCGCGACGGCCACCGGGGAGGTCAGGGAGGACATCGTCTCCGTGCTGGGATTGAAAAATCCAAGGACGCTGGTGACAGGTTTTGACAGACAGAATCTTTTCTTTGCGGTGGAGCACACGAAGAGCCGCTTACGGTATCTGCAGCATTACGTGGCGGACCACGGGAAGGAGAGCGGAATCATATACTGCGCCACCAGAAAAAATGTGGAGAAGGTTTATGAACAGCTTAAGACTGAGGGCATAGCGGTCACCAGATATCACGCGGGGCTGTCCCCGGAGGAGCGGCGGAATAATCAGGACGACTTTATTTATGACAGGAAACCCGTCGTTGTGGCGACCAACGCTTTCGGCATGGGGATAGACAAGTCCAATGTGCGCTATGTGCTGCACTATAACATGCCCCAGAGCATGGAAAATTACTATCAGGAGGCGGGACGCGCCGGGAGGGACGGGGAGCCGTCCGACTGTATTCTGCTCTATTCGGCGCAGGACATTATGATCAACCGTTTCCTGCTGGAAAATAAAGAAAACAGCGCCGATTTTACGCCAGAAGAGCAGCTTACCATCAGAGAGCGGGACGAGAAGCGGCTTCAGGCAATGATATCTTACTGCAATACAAAGGAGTGCCTGCGTACCTATATTCTGCGCTATTTTGGGGAAGAAGGCGAAAGCGCCTGCGGCAGATGCGGGAACTGCCAGAAACACTATGTGGAAAAAGAGATGACAGCGGAGGCAAAGCAGGTGATCCAATGTCTGGAAGAACAGGGGGAAAGATACGGCATACAGGTAGTCGTCGGCACGCTCCTTGGCGGGAAAGGCGCGAAGCTTCGTGAGTACCGGGCAGAGCAGTATCCCTCTTACGGAAGTCTGGGGAAATGGCGGGAGCAGGAACTGAAAGACCTGATCGGCCAGATGCTGCAGGATGGATATCTGCGGCAGACACAGGACAAATACGCGCTTCTGCAGACCACAGGAAAAGCGCAGGACATTATGGACGGTCTCTGCACGGTAACCGTGAAACTGGAGCCGAGAAGCAGCCGGAGGGCAGAGGAAGACGATCGGATAAAAGGCAGCGCAAATCGGAGATCCGATATCCTCAACACCAGAGGGCTTGCTTTCTTTGAGGAGCTGCGTGAGCTGCGCAGGGAGATAGCAAAGGAGAAAGGGATACCGCCCTATCTTGTCTTTTCCGATAAGACGCTTGTGGATATGTGTGTGCGTCTGCCCATGAACCGGGAGGAAATGATGGAGGTAAACGGGATGGGCGCTTTTAAGTATGAGAGATACGGGGAGAAGTTTCTTGCCTGTATTATGGATTATACCGGGGGAATACGGGAGAAGTTTTATTTTGGGGAGCAGCCATGAAAATAGTCAGAGTAGTTGCCGCCATCATCGTAAGCGGCGGCAGGATATTTGCCACCAAACGGGGGTACGGCGAGTTTAAGGACGGCTGGGAGTTCCCCGGCGGCAAGATCGAAGCGGGGGAGACGCCGCAGGAGGCGTTAGTCCGGGAGATAGAGGAAGAACTGGACACCAAGATCGAGGTTGGGGCGCTTTTTGACACGGTGGAGTACGATTATTCCACATTCCACCTGTCCATGCAATGCTTCTTCTGTACGGTTAAAACCGGCGATCTGGTACTGAAAGAGCATGCGGCGGCAAAGTGGCTGGAGCGGGAGAGGCTTGACAGTGTGGCGTGGCTGCCGGCGGATGTGGCGCTGGTCCGAAAACTGAAAGCGGCGGTCTGGGAAAGATAATTTTGCGGATTGAGGATAAAACCATGGGGACGAGGGAACAGCAAAACGGCATACTGGAAGGCGTGATATGGAAACAGTTGTTATTCTTTTTCTTTCCGATTCTGATCGGCACCTTCTTTCAGCAGTTATACAACACGGTGGACACGGTAATCGTGGGACAGTTTGCCGGTAAGGAGGCGCTGTCGAGCGTGGGCGGTTCTTCGTCCCAGATTATCAATATGGTAGTCGGCTTTTTTACGGGGCTGACGGCAGGAGGAACGGTTCTGATTTCTCAGGCGTACGGGGCTTCCCACCGGCAGAGGATGGAGGAGGCGCTGCACACTTCCTACGCCTTTGGCATTTTGGGCGGGATCGGGCTTGGTATCTTAGGCGTAGCGGCGGCGCCGGCTATTTTGCGTGCCATGAATACGCCGGATGAACTGATGGCAATGTCCACGCTTTACATTAGAATCTATTTTTCCGGGCTTGTCTTTGTGTTTATCTACAATATGGGCGCGGCGATTCTGCGCGCCATCGGGGATTCCAAAAGACCGTTGTATTACCTGGTGGTGTGCTGTATGGTAAATATTGTGCTGGATCTGCTTCTCGTGCTCTACTGCGGGCTGGGGGTGCTTGGCGTGGCGGTGGCGACGCTCGTTTCGCAGGCGATCAGCGCGGGGATGGTGACATGGACGCTGATGCATAAAGTGGACTGTATGACGCTTTCTTTCCGAAAGATACGGATTCACCGGGAAGTGCTTGTCAATATGCTGCAGATCGGTTTTCCTTCCGGGCTGCAGGCTTCCATGTACAGCATTTCCAATATGATCGTGCAGGCGGCCCTCAATCTGCTCGGCGTGGACACCATGGCGGCATGGACGGCTTACGGCAAGATTGACAGTGTGTTCTGGATGATCAATTCTTCGTTCGGCATTGCGCTGACCACTTTTGTGGGACAGAACTTCGGTGCGGGCAAATGGGACCGGGTGAAGAAGGGCACAAGGGTATGCCTTGGGATGGCGGTGGGCACAGCGGTATGCCTGACGGCGGGCCTGATGACGACGGGCCGGTTCCTTCTCGGCATCTTTACGGGGGACGTGGCGGTGGTGGAAATCGGGATGACCATGATGTACAACATAGCGCCGTTTTTTGTGATGTTCGTGTTTATCGAAATTTTTTCAGGGTCTCTTCGGGCGCAGGGGTATACGTTTGTGACCACAGTGATTTCCGTGCTCGGCGTGTGCGTGTTCCGAATTATATGGGTGAGCCTGATTACGCCGGGACAGGGCTTAGAGCGGATTGTGGCATGTTATCCCATCAGCTGGATTGTGTGTGCGGCACTGGTGAGCGGCTATTACTTCTATAAACAGAAGAGAATTATCGGGCGGATGGAAGGAAAAAATGCCTTATAAGGGTGTGCTGGCTGATTTGTGGCGGCCTGCCTGCGGAGACAGTGTCTGGCGGCTGCTATAGGAATAATAAGAGAAGGAGCGGGGTTTTTATGAACATTGACGCGTTTTTTGAGGAACTGGATTCTTATTTTGACAAAAATGAAGTGGCGAAGATCGACGGATTTCTGACGGCTTCCCTGGCGCAGGCGAAGGAGGAAGAGGACTATGCCTCCTATATTTCCATCTGCAATGAAATGATCGGTTTTTACCGCAGCGTGTCGGCATTTGAGAAGGCCTATACCGCGGCGGAGGATGTGCTTCTTCTGATGGAGGAGTTAAAGCTGGAAGATACGGAACACTTTGCGACCACCCTGTTAAATGCTGCCACAGCCTACAGCGCGGCGGGGGATTACGCGCAGGCGCTGCGGCTTTACAGGCAGGCGATGCAGATTTATGAAAGGCTGCTGCCCGCGGAGGATTACCGGTGGGCAAGTCTTTACAACAACATGAGTATTATGCTGGAGAAGGCGGGCGAGAACGAGGAGGCGGCAGGGAGCGCGAAAAAGGCGCTTGCCATCATAGAAAAGCAGGAGGGCAGCGAGGCGCAGACGGCGACCACCCTCACCAATCTGGCGATGGTCTATTTTAAGCTTTCTGAGAACGGGGAGGCGAAGAACTGTCTTTCAAGGGCCATTGCGCTCTTTGAGCAGGGCGGGGAGAATATCAATGAACATTACAGCGGCGCCCTTGCCGGTATGGGGGAGGCGTGCTTCCGGGACGGAAACTATGGGGAATCCCTGTCTTACTATGAGCGGGCGCTGGAAGATGTGAAGCGGCACTATGGGGAAAACATGAGCTACGGCATCCTCTGTGAGAACTGCGCGGCGGTGTGCCAGGCGATGGGGAATGAGAAAAAACAGAGAAGTTATACAGAAAAAGCGCGCGAAGTGATGGGAAATTTGCAGTAAAAATCATGCGGCAGGGACAACAGCGTGCGGAGGGAGAAAGGCGGCGGGAAGAGAATGAAAGGTTTGGAGCTTTCCCAAAAATATTATGAGGCATACGGCAGAAAGATGATACGCGGGCAGTTTCCCGAGATCGCGGACCAGGCGGCTGTGGGGCTTGTGGGATACGGCTCCGAGTGCCTGGGATTTGACGATGAAATCTCTACAGACCACGACTACGGTCCCTCTTTCTGCATCTGGCTGCCGAGAGAGGTTTACATAAAGTATGGAAAAGGAATGCAGGCGGCTTACGATGCCCTGCCGAAGGAATTTATGGGCTTTGCCGGACGTGTGGAGGAGGAGCAGGGAAAAGGGCGCGTGGGCGCGCTCTGTCTGGAAGACTTCTATCTGGAAATTCTTGGACGGGACAGCGTGCCAGAGACGGCGGAGGAGTGGCTTGCGGTTTCGGAGGCTGCCCTTGCCACGGCGACAAACGGCGCGGTGTTTGAAGACCCGTGCGGGAAATTCACTGCGGTGCGGGAGGGGCTTCTTTCCTATTATCCCCGGGAAGTCTGGCTTAAGAAACTGGCGGAAAGTCTGGCGAAGGCGGCACAGGCGGGCCAGTACAATTACGCCCGCGCCATGAAGCGGGGAGAGCGCGTCGCGGCGGAGATTGCCCTGACAGAGTTTGTGAAGGAAGCGATGCAGACCGTTTATCTGTTGAACAAAAAGTACGCCCCCTTCTATAAGTGGATGCACCGTGGGATGAAGGAACTTGCAGTCTGCAGCGAGATCGGGGATATGCTTGCGCTTCTCTATCAGGTTCCTGACCCGGCGGCGGCATGGGAGGGCGTATCTCCCACGGATTATCTTTACCATCTGAATACGGATGACGGCAGAGTGCTGGTGGTTGAGGCGGTATGTAATGTACTGGTGCAGACGCTTAATGAAATGGGACTGTCTGACAGGCAGGATAATTTCCTGCAGAACCACGTGGGGGAGATATTGGGGAAAATTTGAGGGAAGAATACTATATTTTGTGGGGAAGGACTCGCTGTCTCGGAAGACAGGGGGCCTTTTTTGTGGGCACAATATTGTAAAAACGGAAGAATTGTGCTACAATATTCAAGAATTACGTCCGGCAATAAATTGCCGGATTTTGGATGGGATTACAGTCTTTTTTCTGTGAGATAAAGAAATAAGGGAAGAAAGAGGGATGAGAAGGATGAAAAAGAGCGGGCTTTATCGGTTGGGTTCGGCGTTTTTGGCGGCATTGATGGTGTTTACCTGTATGCCTCAGGACGTTGTGTATGTTCGGGCAGAGGAGGAGATGGTGATTTCGGCGGATGCAGATGGTGACAATGCGGATACGCCTGATAAGCCTTCCGGGGAAGTGCAGGAACAAAAGCCGGTGGATGACGGAGCCGGTGGGCAGCCGGGAGAAATCCAGGACGATTTCGGCCCTACAGAGGATGAAAACGGGGAAAACATTGAGAAGCCGGGAGCGGGAAATGTGGAACCGCCTGCGCCCGCTGCAGATGAAAATATTGTGCAGATGGTACCGGGACCAGTCAATCCGGCTGCGGAGGGGGATGGCTCCGGGGACGGCGGGGACGGTACGGAAAATCCGCCCGAGGATCCGAAGGAAACATTTACGGTAAACTTTAACAATATAAAGATTGCCGATGGCGACGGTAAGACCTATGACGGATCTCCCATCCCCATAACCGGGCTCCCGGAAGGGTCTGACCTGGATAAACAGTTCAGCTGTACTTATGAGATCAATGGTACGTTGGGTGACGATACTGCGTATGCAGGCACACCGGCGACGTTTAAGGTGCTTGGAAAGAACATATCTGACAATGAGGCCGGGTATGAGGAGTTCTTAGAGAACGCCCCTGCAGAACGCGGCACCTATACACTGCGGATCACTACGGCATATGAAGGCGATGACATGACTTTTGAGCCGGAGAAGAATACCGAGGAGATTTCTTTTGAGATCCGTCCGCTTTTAAAGTCTGAGACACGTCTGGTGGGAGTCGCGGGTGTGTCGGATAAGGAGTACGACGGGGAACCCGCCGGCGTAGCCCGCTGGATTGGAAACGCGAAAGTGCAGACAGACCGTGGTGTGGAGATCAAAGGCGCGGCGCTGTCGTATCGGATTGAAAAGGATACGGATGGAGAAAATACGGACGGCGCGGCATATGAGGCATATGAGTTTACGGGCGTGCCGGATGGAGATAAGCTGCCTAAAAATGTAGGTAAGTATAAACTTAGTGTGAATCTGGAAAAGAGCAGTACAGGTAACTGGCAGGCAAATGCCTGGAGCTATTCCTTTGCCATCACACAGAAGGCTGCAACGGTCACCGTGAAAGACCAAGAAATGTACGTCAGCAGGGATGGCAGTCTGGAGGCGGGTGCTGTGCTTCCGGCAGACCGGTTCGCCGACCAGTATCAGATAGAAGGGATTCTGGATGCCGAGAGGGATGCGTTTACAAGGGATCTTACGGTTCATGTCAGACAGGCGGTAGATTCCACAAAGACGGGAATCTACGACCTGGAGGCAAGGGGAATTTCCATAGAAGCCTGGCCCAATTACAGCTTTACATTTGCATCTGCCAAACTGACGGTTAAGGCGAAGCTTAAGCGGGTCGAGAATGACGGCGTCCTAAAAGCGGTCAGCAATGTGCCAAACGGCCTGACGCTCGCGCAGATAGCCGAGCAGTATCTGCAGAAAAAGACCGCTGTCATCTACTGGCAGGATGGGGTGGCGGACGGCGAGATCAAGTCTACGGCTGACATCAGATGGAACACGACAAATCCAGTGCAGGGTTCATACAATACTGGGGAGAAGAGCGAACAGAACTTTACCATGGGAGGCACGATTGTCCTGCCGGATCTGGTTTATGTGGATGATAACAGTTTGCTGAATGTGACGGTCAGCGTAAACGTGCGCGAGGCTTATGCAGGGCAGGCGCTGAAACCTTATGCCAATGTGGCGGGAGGCAAGGTGGCTCCCAAGACGCAGGTGACCCTGTCCACGCAGGAAGAAGGGGCTTCCATTTACTATACTGTGGATAATTCCGACCCCCGCACTTCCAAAACGGTGCGCCTGTACAACAGTGCGATTGAAATCAACAGCACCATGACGATCCGGGCAATTTCGCGCATTTACGGCAAGAAGGACAGTGAAGAACTGCGGGTGACTTACTACTGGACGCCGGGCTATTTGCCGGAAAATCCGGATAACCCGAATAAGCCGGAAGACCCGGATGAGCCGACGGTGCCGCCGGAAGACATTCCGTCGGATGGAAAGATTCCCGACGATCTGTGGATGACAGACGTGACCGGGTATACCTATACCGGGAAAGCGATCAGGCCGGAGGTGCGGGTCTACGATTACAAGACGCGTCTGGAAGAGAAGAGAGATTATACCATCAGCTATAAAAATAATGTGAACGCCGCGGATAAAAATTCTGCCAAGGCGCCGGTTATCATCATTACGGGAAGGGGAAATTACGAGGGGAAGATCAATAAAACCTTTACAATAGAACCTAAAAACATCACGGACCCGGATGTAAAAGCAGACGGTATTGCGGTGTCGTCCAACAACAAGCAGCAGAAACCGGTTCCTGTACTGACATGGAACGGCAAGAAGCTTGCCAACAAGAGGGATTACACCTATACAGCGGACGCACAGACGGCGGTCGGCAGCTATCCCATTACGCTGACCGGTACAGGTAACTATACGGGCGAGCGGAAGATTACTTTCATAATTGCGGATGGCGTGCCCGCATCCAGACTGGCAGTCAGCAAAATTCCCGCCTATATTTACACGGGCAGCGAGATCAGGCCGGAACCTACGGTGAAAAGCGGCAGGGATGTGCTCGAAAAGGGCAGGGATTACACGCTCACCTACGAGGACAATACGGAAGTGGGAACTGCCTCTGTCATAATCAGGGGTACGGGGCAGGAAGGCAAAAGTAATTATTTTGGCGTGAAGCGCGTGACCTTCCAGATTAAGCCTGTCTCTACGATGAATAAGGCGAAGCTGGATCCCATTCCCGCGGCTGTCTACACGGGAAACGCCGTGGAGCCTGCATGTACGCTGACGATGACCGTTAAGGTAAACGGGGTGAATGAAACCCGCACACTTGTCAGGGATACGGATTACACCGTGACATACTTAAACAATGTGAGGGCAGGGACGGCGACGGTGCAGTTTGAGGGAAAAGGCGCCTACAGCGGTATCCTAAAAAGGACTTATAGAATAAACGCTTACGATCTGTCGTCTGATCCAGAAAAGAAACTGGAGATTCAGATGCAGGAGGCATACCCCTATGTGAAAGGGGGCAGCATGCCGAAGCCCGTCGTTAAGTTTGACGGCAGGAAGCTGACCGAGGGGACGGACTATACCCTGTCCTACAGGAATCATACAAAGGCCGGGAATTATGCCACAGTGACTGTCAGGGGGAGAGGCAACTTCAAGGGCAATGCGGTGAGATCCTACCGGGTTGACGCGCGGGATATTACGCCAGCGCCGGGAGAGACGAACTCCATAATAACTGTGACTGCGGCGGATAAGGTTTATCAGAAAAAGGCCAATATTTATAAGACGAAAATCCAGGTGTTTGATACGAACGGCAAGGCGCTCGCGGCGGGGACAGATTATGACAAGAACGTTGTCTACACCTATGCGGCGGCTGTCACGGTCAGCAATAAGAACGGTGAAAATGTGCAGAGAAAGGCCGGCGACTTAGTTGATGCTGCGGATATTATTCCGAAGGAAACGCAGATTCAGGTGACTGTCAATGCGAAGGGCAGTAATTATCTGGGGACAGCGACAGGTTACTACCGGATTGTGGAATTGGACATCGCAAGGGCGAGAGTCACCATACCGGTCCAGACCTACACCGGGAAAGAAATCACTTTGGACAAAAAGGATATCACGGTAGTCGTGGGCGGTGTAAATGTATCCCCGGAGAGCTTTGAGATTACAGGCTATTCCAACAATATCAAAAAGGGTACCGCAAAAGTGACCATTCGGGGCAAAGGCATTTACGGCGGCACGAAAACAGTGACTTTCAAGATAAAGGGAAAGAGTCTGCTTGGCCAAATGTTTGGGTAACATCGAAAATGCTTGCATAATTTTCATAATTGAGTAAAATAGAAGTATATGCGATGATATTATGTCAATGCCAATATGGGTATCTGACGACCAGATATAGTAGGAGATGAAGGAGCGATCCCTATATGGCGGGATTTGAAGTTGCAGGGAGAAGACTGAGGACAGAGGCGGATTATAAAGCGGCCCTCCGGGACCAGGAACTCATTCAGAAGATCCGCTCCCAGGTTGACATGGAGCAGCCGGGAGCGGTCATTACCCTGTATTCTGATATGCAGGCCGGGAAGTACCGTTTTGAGACGGTGGTCGGCAATGATTTCGACGACGAGATCTACGAGCTTGCAGAGAAATATAAGAGCCAGGGCTATCATAAAGACAGCCGGGTTCCCACCGGGAAAAAGGGTGGGAGGAAAGCGAAGCGGCAGAAAGGCGCGGGACAGTCAAAAGGCGGGGAACAGCAGAAGAAAAAGACAGTTTCATTAGAGGACTATGATGCTGCCATGCAGAAGGAGATTCTCGCCCAGATGAAGAAGCGCGAAAGACGCCGCAAATTTCTTGTTGTTCTCTGCGGTATTCTGGCGGTGGGATGCTTCGCCTATTTTGGCGTATATTCCTATTTTGTCGAGAAAAACGAGACGGATTATGACACGCTCACCAGGCTGAAAGGAAACAACGCCCTGACAGGAAGCCTTTACCAAGGTGTAACCATACACTATACCGAGGAGGAGGAGATCGAGCTGGAGGTGCTTGAAGAGTACCAGACGCTCTATAATAAAAATAAGAAACTAATCGGATGGCTGAAAATTGACGATACTATTATTGACTATCCGGTGATGCAGACTGCCAACAATGAATATTATCTGGATCATAACTTTAATCAGGAGTATGACAAGAACGGCAGCCTGTTTCTTGACAAGGATTGCGACGTGGTGCGCAGGAATACCAATCTGATCATATACGGACATCATATGAAGTCCGGGAAGATGTTTGGAAACTTAAACAGCTACAGTAACAAAGAGTACGGGAAAAAGCATTCGCTGATCCAGTTTGACACGATTTATGAGAAGGGAACCTACGAGGTGATGTATGTGTTCCGTTCCAGAATCTACAACGAGGACGAAGTGGTGTTTAAATATTATCAGTTTTTCGACGCGGCTTCCGAGGCGGAATTTAATTCCAATATGCAGGAGATGGCGGCGTTGTCACTGTACGATACCGGGGTGACGGCAAGTTACGGTGACGAGCTTTTGACTTTATCCACCTGCGACAGTTCCGAGGAGGACGGTAGATTTGTGGTGGTGGCGAAAAGAGTCAGTTAACAGACAAAAGACTGTTTGATATAAATCATAATGTGTAAAGGGAATAAGGAGATACACTATGGCGAAAAAAACAGCGGCAAGAAAGCCCAAGAGAAGATTGAAGAAAACTGCAAGAAGGAGCCTGGCGGCGGTATTGATGGCCACTTCAATCGCAGTGGCGGCTATTCCCGCGCCGGAAAACCTGGCTGATAATCCGGGGTTGAGGGCCGGTGAAGAAATCGTGTCTCCTACGGCCTATGTGGATGCGGAAACGGCGGGGCTTCTGGGAACACCGCCTAAAAATGATTATGTGCTGCCTTATACGGGCCAGGATGTGGGGCATGCTGTTACAAACAAGGCGGAACTGGAGGAATATGTCATCGCCCCTGCTGTAAAAGCTGGGACGGTAGTGGCTACGGAGATCGCGACGTACCGTGGGTCGGTGCTTTATCTCACATGGCAGTTTATCTATGAGCCCGTGGGCACGAACAACGGCCGGGTGCTTAACTACAACGACGATTTCCCGGTAGATCTGGTGGACCTTGGCCTGCAGCCGAATAAGTCCTATTTTTCGGTTTACAAGAAAGCTTACGATACATATTTCAGCGAGCCGGAGAAACTCATCACGGGAGAGCTTACGGACACGGATGACAGACAGCTGCAGCTGCTGAATATGGATAATCTCAGGAAAACGACGAACAGCGCTACAGGTGAGGTTACGTATTCGGACTTTTATCCGACGCAGCCGGTAGAGTTTACATTCGATGATTACGATTATCTGGCAGGTAAGATAACACTGGCGGAAAAGTACCAGAAGTATTTCGAGACCTACTTCTCGGCGGATTATGCGAGAATGACGGCCAGCGTCAAGGCTTTCTGGGATGAATATCAGAAACTGCTTGGCAGCGATAAACAGGAGGACAGGGACAAGGCGGCTCAGATGATTGATCCTAATGATCCTCTTGGCGTTCAGCCGGAGACATTGTCGAGGGCGCCTGCCGATCTGGATGCGGCGGGAAGGATCACGTTCTTCTGTGACCATAACATCGTTTTAAAGGGGACGGGTTATACCTTGGAACTGGCGGCGGACGCGAGACTGGATGCTGACCCGGAGACGTGGGTGTACGTGGCGCATGGCGGCAAGGCAGATGGTATGCTTGACTACAAGGATGACGGGAACGGCTATCTGGTCGGGCAGGAGTCCGTTACGCTCAGGACCATCGGTTACAGGGCATTTGCCGGCACACATAATGTAAGCCAGATTAAGATTGATGAGAATGTCCGTACGATAGAGCAGAGCGCGTTTGAGGGAGCCCGCATCAGCAGCGTCAGCATTGGTAATGCGGATGTGATCGGGGACCGCGCGTTTTATAACTGTATTGATCTGAAGGAGCTTAAATTTACCGACACGGCGCCTACGGCAAGGATTGGCGTGGAGGCGTTCTATGGGTCGGGAATCAATACTAAACTTGTGCTTCCGTCGGTTCTGCAGGAGGTGGAGTACGGCGCGTTTGCGAACTGCCTGGATTTAGGTGAGTTACAGTTTGCGGAGACAGGACTGCCCTGTACGCTGGGAGATTTTTCCTTCTACGGGAACAGGAGGCTGAGCAATGTAAACTTTGGCCGGATCCGCTTTGATAAGATTGGTAAATGTGCGTTTGCCATTGCAGCGCCCAGCGGCGATGTCATGACGGAGTTTCATTTTCCCAGTGAGGGGCTGGCAAATATGGATGACTATATCCTTGCCAACCGCCGCGGACTGCAGAACGTCTATATTGAGGATTATACGAAAAAAGTGCCGACGAACACCTTCTATAACTGTTTCGGGCTACAGAAGGCAGAGTTTTCCGATAAGTGCGGGGCGGCATCCTTTGACAAGGATCTGTTTAAGGACGTGACTGAGGACAGTTTCTGTGTGTACGGCCCGGAGCTCTATGCGGGACAGCCGGCGAGTCCAAGAACCAGTACTTGGGATGCGGTGCGTACCGACGGCAAGGGCATTCCGTACGTCTATGAGAAGGACGGCCAGAAATATTACGAGATGGCGCTCGAGAGCGAGGACGGTACGAGGTACCGCTATGCGGCAAGCGAGGACGGCACGCTGATTTCCTGTGCGCTGATTACGAAAAATTCGGGCATGGTGGATCTGGTTATTCCCGGCACAATCGGCAATATCAAGATCAACAAAATCGGCTCCGGCTGTTTTGACGACAAAGAGCTGCGCGCCGTGATACGCAGCATTACGATTAAAAATAACTCCATTGCGGAGATCGGGGACGGTGTATTCCGGGATCTGCCGAAGCTGAAAAAGGTGAGGATCGGCGATTCTGTAACGAATATTGGGGCGAATGCCTTTGCCGGATGTTCCCAATTATATGATGTGTACTTTACCAAGCCGGCGGCGGGGCATGCGGCGTTGAATATTGGGGCAGGCGCCTTTGTCACAACGGGGGACCATCTCACATTCCACGGCGACATTGTGGAGGGGTATGCGCCCTTTGAGCTGGCGATGGATCCGGGCAATGTGCTGAAAGATCCTGACCGCCCGAACCTTCCCGGGGTGAATATATGTTACCAGAGTCTCTGGGACAGCCAGGAGGGCGCGCACCTGACGGTGCTGCCTGACAAGTCGACCGGTGAAGTGACGCTGTTGGATTATCCGAAGTTTAAGGATCTGGAGAACCTTGACACGGACGATGAACTGCAGGATTTCTGCCGGGATATGGAGGATTATTATTACTATACCGTTTACAATACCGACAGCGATGAGATTAACAGGATGCGGCAGGAGTATGCGGATATCTTTTACGCCCAGCGCACGGGTAAGGGCAGTGTGACTCTGCAGAGCGGCGTGACGATTCTGGAGGCTGATTTTGAGGCAGAACTGGACAAAAGATACGGCCCCTGGATTAACCCGGTTTACTGCAGCGGAGCCTGGAAGGATTATCGGACGGAACAGGGCGGTACCGCGAAGAATACGGTGGCGGATTTCCTTTTTGCGCCTATGATCGTGGAGGCGCGTGACAATCCGATTCCGTACTTCTCCAAAGAGGGCGGACACCCGTATAACTTTATGGAGAACTACCAGAACTGGCTGACCATGGATCCGGAGACATACAGTTCCTTGCAGGAATACCAGCAGGTGCCGGAGAAGGTATGGAATTTCATTCATGCCACGCAGGATATTTATGTGCCAAAGGGCGTGGATTCCATCGACGTAGTCTCCTATATGGGCAGTAATGTAGATAACTATAACAAATATATTAAGAACCGTCCCGCCGACACCATGTATACGACGACGCTGGGCGGAGCAGTTCCGGGGCTGTTCAGCGGGTATTACGTGGACTATGAGGACGGCGATGACGAGCGGGAAAAAGAGGTCAGGGGAAATGACACGATACAGAGCGTTGTCCTGACTGAGGTCAAGTCCCTGCCGGATTTCGCCTTCGACAACTGCGAGCAGTTAACCCGTGTGGAAATGCCTGCCGTGACAAAGGTGGGTAAGCTTCCTTTCCGCGACTGTGAGAATATGATCAATCTGGTAGGCAGTGAGGATTATCCTGCGGAGAGAGGTATTCTTTACGAGAGGCACAAGGATGCGGACGGCAACGACAAGTATCGGATCGTCGAGTGCCTGATGTCGAGAGGAAAGCCGGGCAGCGGCAATGAGGAACTTGCTGTTTCCACGATTTCCGCCGCAAATGACAGTCTGCTTTCGAAGCTGTGCGAGACCTGTGTGACGGATGCGGAGAGCTCGGGTGATAAGAAGATTTCGATTCCTGCCATTGCGGAGGAAGCGTTTGCGGGATGTAAATATGTTTCTATAGTAGATTTATCCAATTCTCTGGGACTGAAGACAATACCGCAGAATGCCTTTAAGGATTGTGAGCGGATCGGTCAGGTCGTTCTGCCGGGTTCCGTGAATAAGATAGCGGACAATGCGTTTACCCGCACGGCGACATCAGGAACCACGCACGCGAACGTGACGATCTATGGACGCGAGGTGGATATAGCGGACAATGCGTTCACGCCGGGGAGCGACTTCACCATCTGGTCCTACGAGGATTCGGCGGCGAAGCGTTATACAGACAGACATTCGGATATCGAGTTTAAGATTTTGGATGCATTCAGGGTATGGTTCTATGACTATGACGGTACACCGCTTGGCGATGTGATAACGGTAGATAAGGGCACGAGGATTTCTGCGGATGATGTTCCGGCAGAGGCGAAGGCAGTGGAGGAGAAGAACCACAGGCCCGGTTATGACTTTGACACGTGGATGAGCAATGAAGGGAAAACGCTGGATGATCCGATTGAGAACGATATGACCATCTTTGTGGCGCAGTACAAGAGCAATGGCACGATGGTTGACGGCAAGTGCAGCGTGCAGTTTGTACATGGCCGCACAGGACAGTCTCTGATCGGATTTGGCGCGGATGCGAGCGGCAGATACCTGATTGTTCCAGGAACTACCTTCTCCGATCCGGCGAATGCCACGGCAAACGGCAGTCTGCAGCCTCCGGCGGCAGTGCCCAACCCGACCGAGGACGGTTATACCTTCTTAAATGAATACAGGACAGACGCAGGCGAGGTATGGACGCCTGAAACGGTTATCAGTCGGAATATGACGGTGCTCGCGCTCTTCGGACAGGAGGGCGGCAGCGGCAATATAAGCGGCGGCACCACCAGCAATGGCACGACAAGCAATAATTCCGGCAATACCAGCAAAAATTCGGGCAGCAACAGCAGCAGTAAGAAGAGCAGCAGCACAAGCAGCAGTTCTACTTCCAGCAGCTCCACAAGTGCTACATCGACCACATCAAGCGGTGCGGGACAGTACACAGTGTTTGTGGAAGGCGGCAGCGGTTCCGGCAGTTATGCACCGGGCACGACGGTTATTATCTCCTGTTATGTGCCTGCAGACGGTATGCGGTTCGAGAAGTGGACGACTGAGTCAAACGGTGTGGCGCTTGCCAGCACGACTATGACGACAACGACCTTTACGATGCCGTCGAACAACGTGACGGTTAAGGCGAACTATGTGGAGGCTCCGGCTGCGCCTGCGGTAGCTGTGAACACCGGTGGCGGCGGAAACGGAAATACCGGCAATACAACCGGCGGAAACGGCAATACGAGAGTAGATATAGAGAAGCCGGGCATCTCCAACAGAGACCTGGCAACGGCGAACACGAACGGCTCTTCGGATAACTTCATTGTGAAGATTTCCGAGACGGATGAAGCGACCCGCGCGGTGGCGGCAGCCCTTACAAATAAGTACGGCACGCTTGACAATATCCTGTACTATGCAATGGATATCAGTCTCTACGATTCGACCGGAACTACAAAGATCACGGATACCACGGGACTGTCAGTAGACATTACGATCCCGATTCCGGATTCGCTGGTGGCTTACGGCGGTAACAATATGGCGGGTGCGGTTATTAACGGCGATCAGTTAGAGAGCCTGAATGAGAGTTTCACCACGATAAACGGTGTGCCTTGTATCCGTTTCCGTGCGGAGCACTTCTCGCCTTATACGATTTATGTGGACACCGGAAATCTGGTGGAGGGTATGCTCGATGTGACGCCCAAGACCGGCGATCCGATTCATCCGAAGTGGTTCTTATCGCTCGGGCTGGCTTGCCTGTCAATCATTTTGTTCTTAAAGAAGGACAAAAAGGTGAAGGCAAAGGCATAAGGGATGTATGATCCCGAGGGGGAATCTTATGAGGAAACGAATAAGAAAGCTGATCGGCACGCTGCTCCTGGTGACAGCGATTGTCGTGACACAGATTCCTGTATCAGATGTGGAGGCGGAGGATTCCTCCGCCGCATCTGATTTTCAGATGGACGGAACTACATTAGTGAAGTACAACGGCACGGCTGAGAACGTGTCTGTTTCTAATCAGGTAAAAAAGATTGAGGCGGAAGCCTTCGCAGGGAATGACCATGTGCGCAGCGTTGTCTTGGGCGACGAGGTGGAGGTCATTGGAGCGAGGGCTTTTTCCGAATGCGATAATCTGGAGAGCGTGACGATTCCAGACAGTGTGGAAATCATAGAAAACGCGGCGTTTTCCGCCTGCCCTTCCCTGAAACGGGTTTCTGTCGGAAAGGGGCTTAAGAGTCTGGGAAACGGCGCTTTCGCGGGAACTTACAGCCTGTCGTCAGTGGACTTTGACAGCGATAATCCGTACTTTGTCTGTGACGATGGCGCAATCTACAACAAAAAGGGATGGGATGTGCTCTATCAGGTGCTCGGGGGCAGAAAGGCGTCTTCCTACAGTATGCCTTCCTCCGTGAAAAACATCAGACCTTACGCTTTCTGGGGAAACTATAATCTGCAGGATGCCAGCATCAGCAGCAATGTGCCGGAGATTACAGGGTATGCGTTTTCCAACTGCAAGAACCTGAAGGAGGTCGGCATACCGTATTCTGTGAAAACCATTGACATGAAAGCTTTCGAGGACTGTGTCAGACTGCGGGATATCACCATTCCTTCTTCGGTCAGCACAATTCATTCTACGGCGTTTGACGGCTGTACGAAGCTCAAAATTCATGCGGAGGCAGGCTCCTATGCGGAGAGATTTGCCCAGTCGCTTGTTTTGGACGATATTGAGGTGTCGGAGTACGAGGAAGCGCCGATTCCCGGAGTAGTCAGTGACGATGCCGGGGAAGAAGCGCCAATTGTGGGACCTGTGGATTATTACCATGAGGTGACCCATATGAACGCCATGGAGGCGGAGGAAGAGGATTCCCGTGTGAAGGCCAAATCCCGCGTGGTCGGGCAGGAGGTCTATGTGATGGTGGACAATGCCAAGGCTACCGTGAATGTGGGCGGCACCGGGGAGATTCTTGGCGGTGAGCCTGTGGTGGAAGAACCAGCGCCGGACACCATTTTGGGACTGGAAGGCTCGGAGGATGCAAAGGGAGGTTCCTTCCCGAAATATACGGTTGTAAACGGCGAGACCATAGCGGCGCAGGCTTACTACGGGGAAGATATGACGTCCTGTGAGATCCCGGGCGGCATTCGCCGGATCGGAGAGTTTGCTTATGCGAGATCGTCGCTGCATACGGTTAGGATTCCCGTTGGCGTGGAGGAGATCGGTTATGCGGCATTTTATCACTGCGACGAATTGACTGATGTGGTCATACCTGACAGCGTGAAGGAAATCGGCGTTTCCGCTTTTGATAAGACACCCTGGCTGTCCGGGTGGAAGTCTAATGTCGGGGAATCCGGCGAGTTTTTGATTGTGGGCGACGGGATTCTGCTTGCTTACAGAGGGGCGGGCGGAAAGGTAGCGATTCCCGAATCCGTTAAGGTGATCGGTCCGGCGGTGTTTAAGGGGATGGACAGTGTGACGGAGGTACGGATTCCTCTCAGCACTTCTGTGATCGGTGAGAGCGCGTTTGAGGACTGTGCGAATTTGGATACGGTGGTAGGCGGACAGGGCATACGTCAGATTCGGGACAGGGCTTTTGCAGGCTGCCCGCTGCAGACTCTCACGATTCCGGCTTCCGTGGAGGAGATCGGGCTTCGGGCTTATGACAATGAGAAAATTAAGGATGGCGTTATTTATTTCGAGGGGGATACACTGCCTGTGCGTTCCTATGAGAATACATCTACTAAGCTTTACCGGGATACATACAGAGGGCCGGTCTTTACGGGAACCCGTATAGCTGTGATTCCGGCCGGCGTGACGGATTTAACGGGCACTTGTCTTTCCGGGGCGGGCGGCGATTTTTTGGGCGTTATCTGCAGAAAGCAGGAAACGGCCGCGGGCGCGACGCCGGAGGAAGCTGCGGACGAAGAGGAAAATTCGGAAGAAAGACAGCCGGAGGATGAAACGGAGGTCACTGACAGGGAAAACCTGGACGCGGAAAGTACAGAGACGGAAAGAGCAGAGGACTCGAGGGAAGAGGACAACGGCATACTTACCATTCTTTCAAGGAGAGGCGGTGGTCCGGGTCCCGGGGAAACATTGGTAGTAAACAATCGCACGTATACGCTGGAGGCCGGGACGGAAACGATCCCTGATGCAAAGCGCATGAAGCCGCAGACGGGCATTACTGTCAAGAATAGCAGCTACTCCATACCGCAGGACAGCCTTGTGACAGCGGTAATGGAAGGCGGTGAAGGCTGCTACCAGATAGATATTGCCGACAGCGAAGAGGCAATGACAAGGATCGGGGATGTATATAAGTCGATTTATGGAAGTAAACTGCCGCATTCCCTGCATGCGTATGAGATCACCATGACAGATACGACAACGGATGTGCCGATCACGGGGCTCGGGAAACAGCGGGTGGAGATTACCATGCCCCTTCCGGCGGGCGTGCTGCAGGAAAATCTGCATGTAGTATGTCTGGATGAGGACGGGCAGCTTGAAGAGGTGGACAGCCGGATTGTTTCTCTGGACGGCAAGGATGCGGTGGCATTTCAGGCGGCGCACTTTTCGGCATACGGTATATATAATTATGGTACGGGCCCGGCGGTGGCGGATGTGAAGGACGGGCAGGCGGTGTTTGTCTCCCTTGGAAAGAAGGACGCCTCTCCCGATACCGGAGACCACAGCATTCATCCCAAGTATTTCCTTGGCGTAGGGCTGTTCTTTGCCGCGATGGCAGTGTTCTTTTACCAGAAGACGACCTGGGCAAGATGGAAGAGAAAGCTGCGCAGGATAGGCATTCGAAAATAAAAGAAGTGTTTATGCTCATAAAATGACTCCCGGCATAATATATATCTAAAGCCGGGAGTTTTGTTTTATGTGATGGACAGGGTGAAGAGACAGCTTGGATGCAATGTAGATTTACAGTACAGTGTGGCTGCGGAGGAAGTCTGCGTGGCCGTTTTAGATACAGGGATTGGCAATCACCCGGATTTTGAGGACCGGGTGGTTGCCTTTCACGATTTTGTGAACGACAGACAGGAACGTTACGATGACAGTGGTCACGGGACCCATGTGGCGGGCTGCATCGGCGGGAGCGGCCGCCTTTCAAACGGGCGTTTCAGCGGCATTGCACCCACGTGCAGGCTCTGTGTGGGGAAAGTGCTCGACGAGAGGGGGGAGGGAAGCATAGAGAGTATGTACCATGGCCTTCTCTGGGTTTTGGAGAACCGTCTGCGGTATCGGATCCGGGTGCTCAATATTTCCGTTGGCATCGGCGAAGACGGGGATAAAGAGAGAGTGGAGGAACTTTCGGGACTTTTGGAGACAGTCTGCGAGCAGGGAGTGGTGGTTGTCTGCGCCGCCGGCAACAAGGGCCCGGGAGAAGGGACACTTTCACCACTGGGGGAAAGCCGCAGTGTCATTACTGTCGGATGCCACGAGGGAGGGTATTTTGGCGCGAGAAGGGATTTGTGCGAGAATTATTCCGGCAGGGGACGGAAGGATCTTCCTTACAGGAAGCCGGACCTGGTGGCGCCGGGCACGGATGTTGTTTCCTGCAATTTAACGTGGTGGAGGGACAGAAGAGGCGTATATCGCGACCCTTACACTAAGAAGAGCGGCACTTCCATGTCTACGCCCATTGTCTCCGGCGCGGCTGCGCTGTATCTGCAGAAGTATCCATACAGCAACAGCAGCCAGGTAAAGAGGCAGATGGTCTACACAGCCCGGGATTTGGGGGAAGAGTGGTGCAGGCAGGGGTGGGGGATGCTGGATATAGAAAATTTATGCAGATATTATTGACAGAGCAAAGTATATTGTATACAATTATACGAGGTGAAAGGAAAACGGGAGTTGTGTATCTTTAACAGGATGCACGGTCTCGTTTATACATCGTCAGGGCAAAAGAAAATAGAGCGGTGTAGAAGTGAGGAATGAAATGACGAACTATGATAAGAAGTATGATGCGAACGACAAGTATTCTCTGCGCGGGCGTGTGTTCCAGAAGCTTCGGGAGGATATCTTAAGCGGCAAGTACAAGGAGCACGAGGAATTAAAGGAAGTGGCAATCGGAGAGGAACTCGGCGTGAGCCGCACCCCGGTCAGGGAGGCGTTCAGACAGCTTGAACTGGAAGGGCTGATTCGGATTGTCCCCAATAAGGGCGCTTATGTGACGGGAATTACAGCCAAGGATGTGAAGGACATCTATATGATCCGCTCCCTGTTGGAGGGGCTGTGCGCGCGTCTGGCCACGGAGAAGATATCGAAAGAACAGATGGAGGAGATGGAGGAGAACATCTATCTCGCTGATTTCCACGAGGAGAAAGGGCATCTGGACCAGATTGCGGAACTGGATAACCGTTTTCACGATATTCTCTATGAAGCGTGCGATTCCAAGCTTCTGGAGCATACACTCAGGGATTTTCACCGTTATGTGCTCCGCGTCAGGCAGAAGACGCTTGCCACCAATACGAGAGGACGAGCCTCCAACGACGAGCACAGGCAGATCATGGAGGCAATCAAGGCGGGGGACGCGGAATTGGCGGAGAAACTGGCGAACCAGCATATGATTAACGCCTATGACAATATGGTGAAAAACGGCCTGAAAGAAATTTACGGGGAAAACACGGACGAAACCACGGAAGAAAATAAATAAGGGAAAGGTGACAAAATTTTATGGAAAAAATCAAGATGACGACACCCCTGGTGGAGATGGACGGGGACGAGATGACGAGAATTATCTGGAGAATGGTCAAGGACGAGCTGCTGCTGCCTTACATTGACCTTAAGACAAAATACTATGACCTGGGTCTGGAGCACCGCAACGAGACTGACGACCAGGTTACGATAGACTCTGCGGAGGCCACGAAGAAATACGGGGTGGCGGTTAAGTGCGCGACGATCACACCCAATGCGGCAAGGATGACGGAGTACAATCTGAAAGAAATGTGGAAGAGTCCAAACGGCACGATCCGGGCGGCGCTCGACGGCACTGTGTTCCGCGCGCCGATTATCGTGAAGGGCATCGAACCCTGTGTGAAGAACTGGGAAAAGCCAATCACGCTGGCTAGACATGCTTACGGGGACGTCTATAAAAACACAGAGATCAAGGTTTCGGGTGCGGGAAAGGCGGAGCTTGTATTTACTGCCGCGGACGGCACAGAGATTAGGGAAACCATCCACGAGTTTGACGGTCCCGGCATTTTACAGGGTATTCACAACACCGACAAGTCCATTGCCAGCTTTGCTAGGGCATGCTTTAACTATGCGCTGGATATAAAGCAGGATCTATGGTTTGCCACGAAAGATACGATTTCCAAAAAATATGACCATAATTTCAAGGATATCTTTCAGGAGATTTACGACGCAGAATATAAGGAGAAGTTTGAGAGCGCGGGCATTGTGTATTTCTACACGCTGATTGATGATGCGGTAGCGCGCGTGATGAAGGCAAAGGGCGGTTTTATCTGGGCATGTAAGAATTATGACGGCGACGTGATGAGCGATATGGTGTCCTCCGCCTTCGGTTCCCTCGCCATGATGACTTCCGTCCTCGTATCACCCGACGGCGTTTACGAGTATGAAGCGGCTCACGGCACGGTGCAGAGACACTATTACAAACACTTGGCGGGAGAGGAGACCTCCACCAATTCCGTGGCGACCATCTTCGCATGGACAGGCGCCCTTAGGAAGCGCGGCGAACTGGATGGAAATAAAGAGCTCATGTCTTTTGCCGACAAATTGGAAAGAGCGATCCTTACCACCATCGAAAGCGGCAGGATGACAAAAGACCTCGCGCTGATTACATCCTTAGAGGATGTCAAAGTATTAAACACCGAGGATTTCATCAAAGAAATCAGAAGGACTTTTGAAGCGTTATAAGAAATATAAAAGCTGACGGGAAGCTGTGCGCGAATGAATCTGCACAGCTTCCCGTTTCCCAATACCCTTACCTTATATTTATCCCTCAAGCGACAACGCCTCCCACTTCTCATACAACTCTGAAAGTTCCGCTTCATTTCCCTCCTTCTCCCGGTTTAACTCCTGCAGCCTTGCCACATCCGTACAGACCTCCGGCGAAGCCATAAGGGTGTCAATTTCCTCATTGCGCGTTTCAAGCGCCTCGATCCGTTCCTCACATTTTTTCAGGTTGTTCTCCCGTTTGCGCTGCGCCGCCTGCTGTTCCTTCTTTGCCTTCCAGTCCTGTTTTGCCCCGGATGGCGCATCACTTGTTCCATTTTGGGCGGCAGTGGATTTTCCCGTCTGGGAACCCGCAAGGGAAGCGTCGATTTTGGCGAGCTGCTCTTCCCTCTTTTCCAGATAATAATCGTAGTTGCCAAGATAATTGGTCAGCGTCCGGCGGTTTAAATCGAGAATACGATGGGCGGTCCTGTTGATGAAATAGCGGTCATGGGAGACGTAGAGCACAGTTCCCGTGTAACCGCACAAAGCGTCCTCCAGAATCTCCTTGGACATAATGTCCAGATGGTTGGTCGGCTCGTCGAGAATCAGGAAGTTGGCCTCGGAGAGCATCAGCTTTGCAAGGGAAAGCCTGCCCCGCTCACCGCCGCTTAATGTTTTTATGGTCTTAAAGACGTCCTCCCCGGTAAAGAGGAAGGCAGCCAGCGTATTTCGGATCTCCGTGTTGGTTAACGACGGATAGTCGTCCGAAATTTCCTGAAACAGTGTCTTCTCGGGGTGGAGCACATGGTGCTCCTGGTCGTAGTAGCCGATTGCCACGTTTGTACCCAGACGGATGGTTCCGCGGTCAGGGGGCAAAAGCTCGTTGATGATCTTCAGGATGGTCGTTTTTCCCGTGCCGTTGTCGCCGATCACTGCCACGTGCTCGCCCTTTTTTAACGAAAAGGACAGGTCGTCGAAGAGGGAGAGCGGACCGAAAGCCTTGGACAGTCCCTCCACCTGCAGCACATCGTTGCCGCTCGGGAATTTCGGCTCGAGTGTCAAATGCATGTCCGCCCGGATTTCCACGGGCTTTTCCAGAACTTCTATCTTTTGCAGCATCTTCTCGCGACTCTCCGCGCGCTTGATGGATTTTTCCCTGTTAAAGGATTTCAGCTTTTCAATCACCGCCTCCTGATGTCTGATTTCCTGCTGCTGTTTCATGTACGCGTTGTAGGCGGCGGCGCGAAGCATTTCCTTTTCGGCGGCGTATGTGGAGTAATTGCCGGAAAATACGGTTGCGTTCGTATTGTCCAGTTCAATGACTTTACTTGCGATACGGTCAAGGAAGTAGCGGTCATGGGAGACGATAATCACCGCGCCTTTGTAGTTGAGCAGATAGGTTTCCAGCCATGCGATGGACTGCAGGTCCAGATGGTTAGTCGGCTCATCCAGAATAATCAGGTTCGGCTTAAGGAGAAGGAGTTTCCCGAGCGCGACCCGGGTTTTCTGCCCGCCGGACAGAGTGGAGACGGATTTGTTAAATTCTTCTTCCGCAAAGCCAAGCCCCTTTAACACGCCCACAAGCTCGCTCTTATAGGCGTAACCGTTGGCGGATTCGTAAGCGTGGGTCAGCGTCGCGTAGCTGTTCATCAGTCTGGAAAGAAGGTCGCCTGTCGCCGTCTTCATCTGCAGTTCAATCGTATGCATCTGCTGTTCCATATCGAGGATTTCCTGTTTGACCAGGAGCAGTTCCTCATAGATCGTGTTTTCCCCGGATACGGCTTCGTGCTGGGAGAGGTAGCCGACGGTTTTGTCCTTTGCAAAGGTTACAAGGCCTTCGTCCGCAGGCAGTTCTCCCATAATGATACGAAGCAGCGTGGTTTTTCCGGCGCCGTTTATGCCTACGATAGCCGCCTTTTCATTGTCTTCTATATGGAACGATACGTTTTTCAGTACGGGAACTTCGTTAAAGGATTTATGGATGTTGCTGACGGATAAAATCATCTTACTTTTACCTTGGCCTTTCTTAATTACATACAATGTCCAGTTTACAGACCGGGGCGGCGTGTGTCAATCTTCTAAGCGAATTTTGCATTGGGACGGTAAAATCTCTAACCAGTTCTGAATTGACAAAAAATTAACATAAGCGTAAGATGAAAGAAGAATTTAACGGAGGGTACGGTTGTGGAAGAAAAAGAAATTTCACAGGCTGTTGTCAGCCGTCTGCCAAGATATCTGCGTTATCTGGGGGAGCTTCGGGATGAGGGAATCGAGCGCGTTTCCTCTCAGGAACTTTCAGATATTATGCAGGTGACGGCTTCGCAGATCAGACAGGATTTAAATACCTTCGGCGGTTTCGGACAGCAGGGATACGGCTATAATGTCGGCTTTCTCTATGACGAGATCGGGAAAATACTTGGTTTAAACAGGGAACACCGGCTGGTTATAGTGGGCGCAGGCAATTTGGGACAGGCGCTTGTTAACTACACGAATTTTGAGCGGCGCGGTTTTCTGTTCCGGGGCATATTCGATCATGACCCGGGTGTGTGCGGAAAAGAGATTCACGGCATCACGGTGCGTCCGATGGCGGAGATGCCCGGTTTTATCCGGGAAAATCAGATTGACATCGCGGTGCTTACCATACCAAAAACCTCCGCGGTGGAAGTGGCCAAGCAGCTTGCCGACTGCGGGATCCGGGGTATTTGGAATTTTGCCCACGTGGATCTGCGTCTTCCCAGTCATATTCAGGTGGAGAACGTACATCTGTCCGACAGCCTTATGAAGCTGTCTTATAATCTTTCCTCGGCGGGGGAAGGGACATATAACGAAGGCTGAACTGTTGCACATAACGTTACAGTCAGAAAGGTGTGGTAGCAATGTCCAAATCGGATGACGTATTTAAATCAGCGCTGGTCGGGAAGAAAATTCCCATTTTGACGCTTGACAATAAGTGGCACAGGCTCTTTACACAGTCAGAATTTACCCCTGAGTTAAAGGGGATGGAAAAGAACTTAAATGACATGTTAAAGCGTCAGGCAAAATTAAATTCGGAAACAAAAGAACTGAAAAAGCTGAAGAAAAAGCTGATGGACGAGGTCGTGATCCTGGCCGATGCGATGGGAGAGCATCCGACCAAAAAGCAGGATAAGGAGATGGCGGACCATAAGCGTCTCATAGAAGAGTGCAATGAAAAGATGGACGAATATGAGGAGGAACTGGTAGAACTGCCAAGACAGATCAATCAGCTGAACAACCAGCTCATGCTGATTACGATGGATGTGTGCTACAGGAAGCTGCAGCAGAATACGAAAGAGCTTTCGGAGATAGAGGAGTGGATCGGCGGCATCAGGCGGGAACTCAAAAAAAAGGTGGTGCGCAAGCAGGAAAAGGAAGCGGTCATCAACAGGCTTTACGCGTATATGCACGATATTTTCGGCGCGGAGGTGATCGAGCTTTTTGATATGCAGTATGACCCGGAGGAAAAATACCGCAGGAAGGAGACTGGCGCGCAGGCGGCAGGACAGGAAAAGCAGGCGGAGGGACAGGAAAAACAGCCGGGAGAGCAGGAAAAAGCACAGCAGGCAGGGCAGCCGGAGAAGGGCACAGAGCCCGAAAACAAGAATACATAGACGCCGAAGTCTCAGGGCTTTGGCGTTTTTGACGGATGTGAATATAATAATCGCAGGGGCGGGTTTGCGAATCCGCGTACAGGGGGAACTATGTTAGAGAACTATCAGAGGGCATATGCGGCGGTAGACCTTTCCGCAGTCTTGGAAAATATGGAGCGGATGCACGAGGCGGTCTCGCCGCAGACAAAGATGATCGGTGTGATTAAGGCTGACGGATATGGCCACGGCGCCGTACAAATCGGCAGGGAGCTGGAAAAGCTCCCCTACGTGTACGGCTATGCCACCGCCACGGCGGAGGAAGCTTTTATCCTGCGGCGGGCAGGGCTTTCTAAGCCGATACTGGTTTTGGGATATACCTTTCCTTACAGCTTTGAGAATCTGATCCTGGGGGAGATCCGTCCCGCCGTTTTCAGGAAAGATGCGCTGGAGGCGCTTGACACCTGCGCCGGCAGGATGGGAAGGAGAGCCGCCGTGCATGTAAAGGTGGACACAGGCATGTCGCGCATCGGCATCAGGCCGGATGAAGAGGGGCTTGCGTTTATGGAATGGCTTTCCGGCCTTACAAATATTGAAGTGGAGGGGATATTTACCCATTTTGCAAGGGCGGACGAGACGGATCAGTCGGCGGCGCTTGCCCAGCTTACAAGGTTTACAGAGTTTGTGGAGGCGGCGGAGCGCCGTATGGGGAAAAAGATTTTGCTCAGACACTGTTCCAACAGCGCAGGGATTCTCACCATGCCGCAGGCGAATCTTTCACTTGTCCGCGCGGGCATTACGCTGTACGGTCTGTCTCCTTCCGGGGAAGTGACAAAGGACATTCTTTCGCTTCGCCCAGTTCTTTCCCTGAAAAGCTGTTTGGTTTATGTGAAGGAGATCGAGGCGGGAACGCCTGTCAGCTACGGGGGGACTTTTGTGGCGAAGGAGCGGATGCGGATTGCCACTGTGCCCGTCGGGTATGGGGACGGCTATCCCAGGGGGCTTTCGGGCAGAGGCTGTGTGCTGGTACGGGGAAAGCGCGCGCCCATTCTTGGAAGAGTGTGCATGGACCAGTTTATGGTGGATGTGTCGGATATTCCCGGTGCGTCGGAAGGCGACGAGGTAACGCTGATCGGCGCGGACGGCGGGGATGAAATCACCATGGAGGAGCTGGGAGAGCTCTCGGGCAGGTTTAATTATGAACTGGCCTGCTGTCTCGGGAAAAGGATTCCCCGAGTTTATCTGAAGGATGGGGACATTGTCTCTACGGAGGACAATTATGGGGAAGGCCTGCAGAAAGCGTAAGTGAAAACGCATCATTATCCTGTATACGACCGAAAAAGACGGCAATACTATTGCTGGTAACAGGAAAACAGTGAGAGTATCGAAAAGTCAAAGGAAGTGTAAGGTAATGAGAAGAGGAGATATTTATTATGCGGACCTGCGCCCGGTAGTGGGATCCGAGCAGGGCGGTGTGCGCCCGGTACTTATCATACAGAACGACGTGGGAAACCGGCACAGCCCGACGGTGATCTGCGCGGCGATCACATCAAAGATGAACAAGGCGAAGCTTCCCACCCACATAGAATTGAGCGCGGGGAAATATGATATGGTGAAGGATTCCGTGATTCTTTTGGAGCAGCTGCGCACCATAGATAAGCAGCGCCTGAAGGACAGAGTCTGCCATTTGGATTCGGACATCATGCGGGCAGTGAACGAGGGCCTGATGATCAGTCTGGAGCTTGGTACATAGGATAAGACGATTTGACACACAGGATAATAATTGATATGATAACAAGGTCGAAAAGTTATGACCAATGAGATTGCGCACGCTGGAAGGCGGTTTGGCAATCCATATATCATCTACCAATAGGAGGAGACAAATAGACACTATGGAAGACGGAGGCTCGGGCAGTAACAGCATCCTGTGGTTCGTGTTTATGCTAATTCTGGAGATGGCTTTTTACGGCTTCAGCACGGCGATGCAGAACCGCAGGGGAACAGAGAAAGAGGACAGCGGCACAGGCGGGGAGGAACCCGCAGAGCAGACGGCTAAACAGAAAAAGAAACAGGCCAGGCTTTGTTATATGATGGAACAGCATGCGGCTTATGCCACGGCCACGCAGCTTGGCGTGGTGACCATCAATTTACTGCTTGGCGCATTTATTCTGTACCGGCTGAATAACTATTTTTCCTTTCTGGTATCGGATCAGGTGCGTGTCCGATTTGGGGCGCTTGCCGGATGGCAGATGCATGCGCTGGCGATTGCGGTTCCGGTTATTGTGACGGTTTTTCTGCTGTACATAATTATGACAATCGGCGTCATGGTGCCGAAGAAAGCGGCGGCGAAGCACCCGGATAAATGGCTTCACGCGCTGGTTACGCCTTTTTATTACTATGTGCGGATCGTATCCCCTTTCAGCAGTCTGATCTTTGTCACGTCGAAGACGGTGCTGCATCTGTTTGGCGTGCGGGACGCCGACGATCACGAGGATGTGACGGAGGAAGAGATTCTCTCCATGGTGAGCGTTGGGCATGAGCAGGGAATCCTGCATGCCAGCGAGGCGGAGATGATCACAAATATCTTTGAGTATGGCGATAAGGAAGCCAAGGATATTATGATCAACCGCAATAATCTGATTGCCATAGACTGTACTATGACGCTGCAGGAGGCGGCGGCATTTATCGTGGAGGCGCACAACAGCCGTTTCCCCGTCTACGATGAGACCATAGACCATATCATCGGCATACTGCATTTGAAGGATGTGATGCGGATGCAGATGAATGAAAAGATGCGTAACCGTCCCATTGGAAAGATCAAGGGGCTTTTGCGCGAACCGCGTTTTATCACGGAGAAACGCAAGATTAACGATCTCTTTCAGGTGATGCAGAAAGAGAAGATACAGATGGTCATTGTCATTGACGAGTATGGTCAGACGGCAGGACTGGTGGCCCTGGAAGATATTCTGGAGGAGATTGTCGGCAATATCCAGGACGAATATGACGAGGACGCGACCTACATCAGGGAGAGCGGAACAGACCATTATGTGATTCAGGGCATGATGCCGCTAGAGGAGCTTGAGGAAAAACTGCAGGTTTCCTTTGAGGATGAACCTTTTGACACGGTGAACGGTTTTGTGATCTCGAGGCTGGAACACATCCCCGAAGAGGGAGAGGACTTCGAATTTGTGTACGGCGGTTATACGTTCCGCATTATGGAAGTGAAGGATCATATGATACAGGCGGTGTCCGCAAAGAAGAATACGGAGGAAGCGCAGGCATGATCTGACGGAGGAAGCGGATAGAAAGGAACCCGAATCTGCCATGCGGCGGATTTATATAGTTAAAAAAAGAAAAAACACAGGACATTTGGAAAGGACGGAGAGAGATGTCAGGACATTCAAAATTTGCCAATATCAAACATAAGAAGGAAAAGAACGACGCGGCGAAAGGGAAAATTTTTACCATCATCGGAAGAGAAATCGCGGTGGCGGTAAAGGAGGGCGGCCCGGACCCTGCGAATAATTTCAAACTGGCGCAGGTGATTGCCAAGGCGAAAGCAAATAACATGCCGAACGATACCATTGACAGGGGCATCAAGAAGGCGGCAGGCGAGGGCGGAAACGTGGACTATAAGTACGTCACCTACGAGGGGTACGGCCCAAGCGGCGTGGCTATTATTGTGGACGCCCTGACAGACAATACCAACCGCACAGCCGCCAATGTAAGAAGCGCCTTCACCAAGGGCAACGGCAGCATCGGCACACAGGGCTGCGTCTCCTTTATGTTCGACAAAAAGGGACTTATCATCATTGACAAGGAAGAGTGCGAAATGGAAGCGGATGATCTGATGATGACCGCGCTTGACGCCGGTGCGGAGGATTTTTCCGAGGAGGAGGACAGCTACGAGGTCTATACCGATCCCGACCAGTGGAGCGAGGTGGACGCGGCTCTTAAGGAGGCAGGGGTGACGCCCATTTCTTCTGAGGTTACGATGATTCCGCAGACGTGGGTGGAGCTGACAGACGAAGGCGCGATCAAGAATCTGCAGAAGACGCTGGATCTTCTGGAAGATGACGACGACGTGCAGGCGGTGTATCACAACTGGGACGAGTAACAACGCGAGAAGTGCTTCTAAAGACGTCCCGCCATTGGACGGGACGCCAAGAAGCACTATGTCTCGCGTGGGAGAATGCTTGAAAAGAAGCATTCTCCGCATAAAGGAGAAAATACGATGAAAAAAGAGACAATCTGCATACAGTCGGGGTGGAAGCCGAAGAACGGGGAAGCGAGAGTGCTCCCGATCTACCAGAGCACGACATTTAAGTACGAAAATTCCGAGCAGATGGGGAGGCTTTTTGACCTGGAGGAGAGCGGGTATTTCTACTCCCGGTTACAAAATCCCACAAACGACTTTGTTGCGCAGAAGATCTGCGAGCTGGAGGGCGGTGTGGCGGCTATGCTTACCTCATCCGGGCAGGCGGCAAACCATTATGCCGTTTTTAACATCTGCGAGGCTGGCGACCATGTGGTGATGAGTTCTACGGTATACGGCGGCAGTTTCAATCTCATCACCTGCACCATGAAGAAGATGGGAATCGAGTGTACGGTGGTAGATCCCGACGCGCCTGCGGAGGAACTGGAAAAGGCCTTTCAGGAAAACACCAGATGCGTGTTTGCGGAGACCATCGCGAATCCGGCGCTGGTGGTTCTCGACATAGAAAAATTTGCAGGGCTTGCTCATGCCCATCAGGTGCCGCTTATCGTGGACAATACCTTTGCCACGCCGATCAACTGTAATCCCTTCAAATGGGGCGCGGATATCGTGACGCATTCCACCACGAAATACATGGACGGACATGCCATGGCTGTGGGCGGCTGTATTGTGGATTCCGGCAACTTTGACTGGGCGGCTTACCCGGAAAAATTTCCCGGGCTGTGCACGCCGGACGAGTCGTACCACGGCATTGTCTATACAGAGAAATTTGGAAAGGCGGCCTATATCACAAAGGCGACGAGCCAGCTGATGCGAGACCTTGGTTCCATCCAGTCGCCCCAGAATGCGTTTTTGCTGAATGTGGGTCTGGAGACGCTGCCCCTGCGCATGGAGAGACACTGTTATAACGCGCTAAAGTGCGCAGAATTTTTGCAGGACCACGAAAAAGTGGCGTGGGTGAATTATCCGGGGCTTTCCGGCAATAAATATTACGATCTGGCGAAAAAATATATGCCGAACGGCACTTGCGGCGTGATTTCCTTCGGTTTAAAGGGCGGCAGGGAAGCCGCCGCGAAAATGATGGACCATCTGAAACTGGCGGCTATAGTGACCCATGTGGCGGACGCAAGGACGAGCGTTCTGCATCCGGCAAGCCATACACACAGGCAGATGAATGATGAACAGCTGAAAGAGGCGGGAGTTGCGCCCGACCTGATCAGGCTGTCCGTCGGGATCGAGCATATCGACGATATTATTGCGGATCTTTCGCAGGCACTCTCCGCTTTATAAGAGAAGGATAACATTATGACTTATCGGAAAACATGGTTTGATTACGTGCTCTGGGCGGTTTACGCAGGAATTTGCGTGATGCTTCTGGCTTATGCGGGAAACAATATCTATCATCTCTATGTGGGGGCGTCCCTTGCAAAACTGGGCGCTTTTCTGCCGTTTCCGCTGCTTTTATGTCTCTACCCGGGGATTCGCATGTCTTCTCAGGCGGTGTGGAAGAAGTGCCATGTTTCTGCCCATGCAGCGGCTATGACAGAGTCCCTTGTGGTTTCTGTATCCTTTGTGTTCGGTCTTATACTGAGACTGAAAGAGGGGCTTCACATGGCGTCAATGTATGAGTCGGCGCCTGTTTTTGAGCCGGGAGAATACTACGAGATGGCGGTTGTGAGAGCGGGGACGGAAAGCATGTCTCTCGCGCATGGGTTGAGCAATCTGTTCGTGAGCTGTCTTAGGGCGGTCTTTTCCTTTCTTGGAAACAGTATGACGGCGGCGATTCTGTTCCAGATTTTTTTGCAGATGCTTATCCTGCTATATGCTTATCTTGTCGTAAGGAAAGCGGCGGGGCGGTTTGCGGCGTGCACGGTGCTTTTGCTGTTGGCGTTTTCTGACGTGTTTATACGTAAAATTTATGTGATTGATCCGGAGTGTATGCTGCTTGCGATACTGCTTGCGGGGCTCAGTCTCGTGCTCAGCTTTGTGAAGACGGCGCTTCGTGGCAGGGGAAGTTTCAGCGATCTGCCGGAGGCAGTGTTCCTTGGTATTGTTTTAGGGTTTTTATGCTATCTGGACTGCAGTCTGGCAGTTCTGTTCCTGTTTTTGGCAGGCCTTTTTACCGGTAAAATGCGGGCGGGCTGCAGGAGAAAACGTCTGGTTGGAATCCTGTTTCTGTTACTGGGGGGCAGTGTGGCCGGGTTCCTTGGCTCCATCGGCCTTGACGCCTATTTGAATGACGAAAGTTTTTATCAGGGGCTTATGTTCTGGACTGCGCCCTACACGGACCGTGGGACGGATGCCAGAATCGTCAGCGTCATCGGGACGGAGTACCTCTTTTTTGCGGTGCTGTTTCTTCTGGCCGCTTTTTTGGTGTTTGAGTTTATCAGGGGAGGACGCGAACAGGATTTCTCCCTGTGGATTCTGCCGGGGATTCTTTTATCCCCCGCTTTTCTGATGGATTTTAGCGTTGTCGGACTGGGCAGTGTAGTCTTGTTTCTCTGGAGTGTTCTGGCTGCGCTTGGTCTGAAGAACGCGGTGTTTGGCGGGAAGGCGGAAGCCTTGCTTGAGAAAATCGAGGAGATCAGCGCGGCGGCAGCGCCAATTCCGGCGTTGGCATCGCCTGCGGCAGCTTCGGCCAAAAAGCCGCGTTTTATCGAAAATCCCCTGCCGCTTCCGAAAAAGCATGTGAGGCGGGAAATGGATTACGATTATGAGGTGGCCGAGGCGGATATGCACTATCAGGTGGAAATCGCGGAAGGGGACGATTTTGACAGATAGAGGGTATATATTTTATGGAATGAAGCGATACTAGGAGAGAACCGAAAAAAGGTACTCTCCTTTTTTCATGTATGGTTTGGCTCAGCAATAAAGATATCGTGTATGTTGTATAACTGCGTAATGAATATTTATAAACACCTAAAAGCGATATATAAAAGAAGGGAGAAAACATATATGGGAAGCAGTAAGGGCACGAAAAGTAAGGACAATCAGAATAAGGACGAAAATGAGAAGGATAAAAAGCGGGAGAGCGAGAAGCAGAGGGATGAGCGGATTGAAAAAGTGGGACAGGTGACGCTTGATGAGAACGTCCTGAACCATAAAATTCATCTGATCACGATTATAGGGGAAGTGGAGGGGCACGATAATTTAAGCAGCAATGCGAAAACGACCAAATATGAGCATATTCTCCCGCAGCTTGCGGCGATTGAGGACAGCGGCGAGGTGGACGGGGTACTGATCCTTTTAAATACGATGGGCGGCGATGTGGAGGCGGGACTTGCCATTGCGGAGATGATTGCGTCCTTAAGTAAGCCGACGGTTTCCCTTGTGCTTGGCGGAAGCCATTCTATCGGCGTACCGATTGCGGTGAGCACCGATTATTCCTATATCGTGCCGACAGGAACCATGGTTATTCATCCTGTCCGCTTAAGCGGTATGGTGATCGGCGTGCAGCAGACTTTTGATTATTTCAAGCAGATACAGAACCGTATCACAGGGTTTGTGTGCGAACACTGCCAGATTCCGAAGCCGCGTCTGGAGGAACTGATGATGGAGACGGGAATGCTGACAAAGGACGTCGGAACGGTTCTTGTGGGCCGGGAAGCGGTGGAGGAAGGTATCATCTGTGAGGTGGGCGGCATCAGTGACGCCATTGGAAAGCTCCATGATATGGTATCAAAGAAAAAAGGAGATACAAAATAAGGGATGACAAGCCCATGGGAAGATGCTATACTAGGATTGGAATTTTGGGTTCCATGAATTTTTGAAGCATTTTGGAGGCAGTTATGGCGGCTCAGGGTACAAGAGGGTCATCCGCAAAAAAACAGAATACAGGCAGGGGCAGAAGTGCGTCGAATACCCGCGCAAAATCCCGGAACGTGAGACAGGACACGCCGATGGATCCTGCTGTCAGAAACGAAATTCTGCTGATTGTGCTGGCGGCTTTCGCCCTTATTTTATTTTTGTGTAATTTCGGGCTGGTGGGTAAGTTCGGCGGTGCGGTCAGCAGTGTGATGTTCGGCGTTTTCGGCCTGCTTGCCTATGTGGCGCCGGTCATTATCTTCCTGATGATCGCTTTCGGCATGTTAAATGTCGGAAATCATATTGCAACAAGAAAGCTTTTGGCAGGCATTGTTTTGACGCTTCTTCTTGGTATGGCATTCGAGTTTTTCAGCACGAATCCGGCTGAGGCTGAGAGCTATCAGATCGCTGAGATTTATGCCCGCTGCAGCGAGGGCCATAAGGGCGGCGGCATACTCGCCGGATCGCTTGCTTATCTGTCCTGTAAATTTCTCGGCACGGTTGGCACGGTCCTTCTCATTCTGGTGTTGGGCATTATCTGTCTGGTGATCGTCACGGAGAAGTCCTTTATCGGCGGCGTGGCGGCAGGCGGGCGGAAGGTATACGAGCGCTCGCGGGAAGATGCGGCCTACCGCAGGGAGCGGGCCAAGAAGCGGCGGGAAGAGCAGACAATAAGGCGGGAACGCGAGGCGCAGGAACGACGGCAGCGCGAGGAAGAGCTGGAGAACGAAAAGCTTCTGCGCATGGACAGGAAAGTGTCCGGCGTCATGCTGGATACGGCGCTTGGCAGGGAGCCGGAAAGAGCGGCGGCTGAGAAAGTGCGGGATGATATCCATGAAATTACGTTAAATTATGACGATGAGGAAATGGAAGAGCAGCTCCCGGTGAGAGAACGGGACCAGCATTCCTATCATTACATAGAACAGGAATCCGATGCGTTAAGTGAGATCCATATGGAAGAGGAAGAGCCGGAACAGGAGCCGGAGCCGGTTCTGACAGCGGTGCCGGCAAAGAAGCCGATGGACTCCTATCAGCCCATGATGGGTAATCAGATGGCCGTTTCAGGCGGCAGGACGCGTCCATCCGCAGTGAGCCGTCCGGTGAAACAGACTGAGAGGCCGGCAGTCCCTGCCGGAAAGAGCGGGAAGGATTCCTACCGTTTTCCCACGCCGGATCTGCTTGCGCCCCGTAAGACAAAGAAGGGCTCGGATTCCGACAGGGAGCTCAAGGAGACGGCGCAGCGGCTGGAACAGATTCTCGGCAATTTCGGCGTGAAGGTGAGCGTCACACAGTACAGCAGGGGACCGTCTGTTACCCGCTATGAGCTGCAGCCGGAGCAGGGCGTTAAAGTAAGCAAGATTGTCGGGCTTGCCGATGATATCAAACTGAATCTGGCGGCTACGGATATCCGTATCGAAGCACCCATTCCGGGAAAAGCGGCAGTGGGTATCGAAGTGCCGAATAAGGAAAATACAGCGGTGCCTTTCAGGGATCTGGTGGAATCGCCGGAATTTGAAAAATTCCAGGCTAACCTGATCTTTGCGGTAGGAAAAGACATTGCCGGAAAGACAGTGCTTGCAGATATAGCGAAAATGCCCCATCTTCTGATCGCGGGCGCTACCGGATCAGGAAAATCGGTCTGCATCAATACCATCATCATGGGCATTTTGTTTAAGGCGCATCCTGACGATGTCAAGCTGATTATGATTGATCCGAAGGTTGTGGAGCTGAGCGTTTACAACGGCATTCCCCATCTGATGCTTCCTGTGGTGACAGATCCGAAGAAGGCGGCCGCCGCCCTGCACTGGGGTGTGGCGGAAATGACCAACCGTTATAAAAAATTTGCGGATTTCAATGTCAGGGATTTGAAAGGCTATAATAAAAAAGTGGAGGGCATGCAGGAGTCAGGAGACCCGGAAGCGCCGGAAAAGATGCCACAGATACTGATTATCGTGGACGAGCTGGCGGACCTGATGATGGTGTCGCCGGGAGAGGTGGAGGAATCCATCTGCCGTCTGGCGCAGCTTGCGAGAGCCTGCGGCATCCACCTGATCATTGCCACGCAGCGGCCTTCCGTGGATGTTATCACGGGACTGATTAAGGCGAACATGCCAAGCCGTGTAGCCTTTGCGGTGTCCAGCGGCGTGGATTCCCGGACGATTCTTGACATGGTGGGGGCGGAAAAACTTCTCGGCAAGGGAGACATGCTTTTTTATCCGCAGGGTTATCCAAAGCCCGCCCGCATCCAGGGGCCCTTTGTCTCGGATGATGAGGTTTCCAATGTGGTGGAATTTTTAAAGGATTACGCGCCTGAGGGTGCATCTGACGAGGCTGTGGAGGAGCAGATCAACAGTATTGCCGTTGAGTCGGGCCAGACAGGGACGTCAGGCACAGCTGGCGACGCGGATTCGGCGTATGACGAATATTTTGCGGAAGCGGGCCGTTTTATCATTGAAAAGGACAAGGCTTCTATCGGTATGCTGCAACGCATGTTTAAGATTGGCTTTAACCGGGCGGCGCGTATTATGGACCAGCTTTGCGACGCCGGGGTCGTTGGCGAGGAGGAAGGGACCAAGCCGCGAAAGATACTGATGAGCGCTGAGGAGTTTGAGCAGATGCTGGAGTGAGAATGGCTGAAAAGCTGCATTCTGCGCAAAAGCTTCTGAAAGGAGAGGCATATGAAAACAGATATCGAGATTGCCCAGGCGGCGGAGCTTACCCCGATTGCGGAGGTAGCGGGGCGTATCGGCATAGAACAGGAAGACCTGGAGGTTTACGGCAAATATAAAGCGAAACTTTCGGAAGAATACATAGAGAGAATCAAAAAGAACCCGGAGGGACGGCTGATTCTGGTGACGGCGATCAACCCCACTCCGGCGGGGGAAGGGAAAACCACGATTACCGTGGGACTTGGACAGGCTTTTGCCAGACTCGGCAAAAAGGCTGTCATTGCCCTTAGGGAGCCTTCTTTAGGACCGTGCTTCGGCATCAAGGGCGGCGCGGCAGGCGGCGGCTATTCCCAGGTTGTGCCGATGGAGGATTTAAATCTTCATTTTACGGGCGATTTCCACGCGATTACCGCCGCGAACAATCTGCTGGCGGCGCTTTTGGACAATCACATCCAACAGGGGAACCTGCTGCGGATTGATCCCAGACAGATCGTGTGGAAGAGATGTCTGGACATGAACGACAGGGCGCTGCGCAATATCGTGATCGGTATGGGCGGCAAGGCAAACGGTACGGTGCGCGAGGACCACTTCATCATTACCGTGGCTTCCGAGATCATGGCGATTCTCTGTCTTGCCTCGGATTTTAAGGATCTGAAGGAACGGCTGTCCCGGATTATCGTGGCCTACGACTATTCCGGGGAGCCTGTGACGGCTAAGGATTTGCAGGCTGTGGGCGCGATGGCGGCACTTTTGAAAGACGCCATGAAACCGAACCTGATCCAGACGCTGGAACATACGCCGGCCCTCGTGCACGGCGGTCCGTTCGCGAATATCGCCCATGGCTGCAACTCTGTGATGGCGACAAAGACTGCGCTTAAGATGGCGGATTATGTGATTACGGAGGCGGGCTTCGGCGCTGACCTTGGAGCGGAGAAATTCTTTGATATCAAGTGCCGGATGGCGGATTTAAAGCCGGACGCGGTGGTGCTTGTGGCCACGGTAAGGGCACTGAAATACAACGGCGGCGCAGCGAAGGAGGAACTGTCCAGAAAGGATATGAAGGCGTTACAGGCAGGCATCGTCAATCTGGAGAAGCACATCTCGAATATCCATAAATACGGGGTGCCCATTGTAGTTGCGTTAAATGCCTTCGCTTCGGACACACAGGAAGAAATCGACTATGTGCAGAAGTTCTGTGAGGACAGGGACTGCGAGTTCTCCCTTGCGGAAGTCTGGGAAAAAGGCGGACAGGGAGGAGAGGCTCTGGCGGGGAAAGTGCTGGATACGCTGGAGAATAAAGTGAGCCTTTTTGCACCGCTCTACGACGATGATCTTTCCCTGACGGAAAAAATTCACATTGTTGCGTCGGAAATCTACGGGGCAGGCGGCGTAACCTACACGGCGGCGGCAAAGAAGCAGCTGGAGAGACTGGAGAGCGCCGGATTTGGGAGACTGCCCGTCTGCATTGCAAAGACGCAGTATTCGCTCTCGGATGACCCGAAGCTTTTGGGACGGCCGGTTGGTTTTGAGATGCATGTGCGGGAGGTATATGTGTCCGCAGGCGCGGGTTTTGTAGTCGCGCTGACAGGCGACGTGATGACCATGCCGGGACTGCCGAAGACCCCTGCGGCCTATCGGATCGACGTGGATGACGACGGAAAGATCGTCGGGTTATTTTAACGGTGTGAGAAGTACTTCTAAAGCTTGGCAGCAGTGGCTGCCTCGCTATGAAGTACTGAGTCTCACACAGGAGAATGCCTGAAAAGACGGCATTCTCCGCTCTGTGCATTGATTTGAGATGAAGAATGGGAGAAAGGACAATGGGAAAATGCCACAGATTATAGACGGAAAAGCCATTTCGGCGCAGATTAAGGACGAAGTTAAGGAACAGGTTGCAGCGCTTGCCGCGCACGGGAAAAAGGTGTGCCTTGCGGTGATACAGGTGGGCGATGACCCCGCATCCAGCGTTTATGTGGGGAATAAGAAGAAAGCCTGCGCCTATGTGGGGATTGAATCCCTTGCCTATGAACTTGCAGAGGAGACGACCCAGGAGGAACTTTTAGACCTGATCCGGGAGTTGAATGACAAGGAAGAGGTAAACGGTATCCTTGTGCAGCTCCCCCTGCCTTCGCATATTGACGAAGATACGGTGATCCGCGCCATTGACCCGAAAAAGGACGTGGACGGTTTTCATCCCCAGAGCGTAGGGGCGCTCTGCATCGGGCAGCCGGGATTTGTTTCCTGTACGCCAGCCGGGATCATCCAGCTTTTGAAGCGTTCGGGAATCGAGATTGCGGGCAGGGAGTGCGTGGTGATCGGCAGAAGCAATATCGTTGGAAAGCCCATGGCGCTATTGCTGCTTCGGGAGAACGGCACGGTGACGGTGGCCCATTCCCGGACAAAGGATTTGAAGGAAGTGACGAAACGCGCCGATATTCTCGTGGTGGCGGTAGGGAAGCCGAAAATGATTACCAGGGAGTACGTGAAAGAGGGCGCGGTGGTGATCGACGTGGGTATCCACAGGAACGAAAACAATAAACTATGCGGCGATGTGAACTATGAGGACGTGGCGCCTGTGTGCAGCGCTATTACCCCGGTGCCGGGCGGCGTTGGACCGATGACAATCGCCATGCTCATGTATAACTGTTGTGCAGCAGTTCAGCCAGACCACAGTTAGCTGACAATTCATGCAGGCATGAATTTGACGGCTGACCAATGGCCTGAGGGAAATGACAGCAAAGAAGGGAACGGCCTATGAAGTGTCCCCATTGCGGACATGAAATGCCGGACGGCTATCTGCTCTGCGACAAGTGCGGGGAGGAGATCCAGATCGTCCCGGATTTCGAACCGGAAATAGAAAACAGCATAACGGAAACACTTTCCACGCTTATCTCTTCGCAGGAGGATATCGACGAGGAGGAAGACGACGAGGAGATTGTCGTCAGGATGGGAAAAGGAAGCCGGAAACCGCAGGTGATCCTTGCTTTTGCGATTCTTCTGCTGGCGGCGCTTATTTCCTATGCCCTCTACGCTTACCATATCCATACGGTGGACTACCAGATCAGCAAGGCGGCGGCCTACGCGGAAAGAGGGGCTTACAGTGAGGCGATTGCCTGTCTGGAGGCGGCCTATGCGGATTATCCGGAGGAAGCGAGGATTCTTTTTCTGGAGGCGGATTATTATTATCTGCAGCAGATGGATAATTACGCGCTGTCGGCGCTCATGAAAATTATTGACAGGGACACCGCCCAAAGATACGCTGAGGAAGACGTGGAGGAGGCTTACGGGAAGATTATCACGATCTATGCCAATGAGAAAGAATACGGGCTGATTAATGAATTGCTGCGCGCCTGTGATAATGAGCGGATTGTGAGCATGTTCCAGGGCTATCTCGCCATGGAGCCGGAATTCAGCTACGTCGAGGGCAGCTATGCGGAGGTGATCCCCCTGAAGCTGAGTTCCAACACGGCGGGGACGATCTACTACACCATGGATGGAACAAAGCCGGACAAAAACAGCCAGATCTATACGTCGCCGCTCTTTCTGGAAACGGGCGAATATACAGTAAGCGCTTTCTTTGTAAACGACTATGGGATTGAGAGCGATATCGTCACGAAGACTTATGTGATAAATCTTGCCGTGCCAAACGCGCCGGTTGTGGGACTTTACAGCGGCGAATACACGGAAGCCATGATGATTGCCGTGGAGCCCGCGGAGGGCTGCAAGACCTTCTATACCACAGACGAGTCGGAGCCTACCGCGGACAGTGTGCCCTATACGGGTCCGATACCCATGCCGCTCGGAAAGACGCTGTTCAAATTTGTAAATATCAGCAGTGAAGGCATCGCAAGCGAGGTGACGACGCGTACCTATACGCTCAGACTGCGGGGAGCCATCCCCACAGAGACGGCAGTGACTAATTTGGTCAATCGGCTGGTGGAGATCGGATACCTGACTGATGTGACAGGGAAAAACCCAAGACAGAGCGGCGTCCTGAGCTATCAGTTCAGTTCCGTGCTGCGGGTTATGGAAGAAGACTATTATACCATCAACGAGTATTACGATGACGGAACGGGGTTACTCAGCCGCACGGATAAGGTTTTTCTGGTACAGGTCTACAACGGTACGGCGGCGCAGCTTGGCTACGACGAGGACGGAGAGTTTATGGCAAACGTTTTGTAAATAAAAGGTGCTTGCAAAAATGGCTGACTTTCGCTATTATGGAATAGTTCGGATAAAAGGAAAAGGAGTGTTGAGATGTACAGGATTATAAGAGCAGAGGAACTTGCGGCAAATATCTATCTCATGGACGTGGAAGCGCCCCGCGTGGCGAAATCATGCCAGCCGGGACAGTTTGTCATTGTAAGAATGGATGCGGCGGGAGAGCGTATTCCCCTGACCATCTGCGATTATGACGTGGAAAAGGGAACCGTCACCATCGTTTTCCAGGTGGTGGGAGCGGCTACCGAGATGATGCGTCATTTGAAAGCAGGAGACAGTTTTCAGGATTTTGTAGGACCGCTCGGCTGTCCCTCCGAGTTTGTGAACGAAGATGTGCAGGCGCTTAAGGGGAAGAAGATCCTCTTTGTCGCCGGGGGACTCGGCACGGCGCCCGTTTACCCTCAGGTAAAATGGCTGCATGAAAGAGGGATTGACGCGGATGTGATCGTGGGCGCAAAGACGAAGGATCTGCTCATTATGGAGGAGGAGATGAAGGCGGTTGCCGGAAATCTCTATGTCACCACGGACGACGGCTCCTACGGCAGAAGCGGCATGGTGACGAAGGTGATAGAGGATCTGATTGAATCCGAAGGGAAATCCTACGACGTATGCGTGGCTATCGGACCTATGATTATGATGAAATTTGTATGTCTGACCACGAAGAAATATGAGCTGCCCACCGTTGTCAGCATGAACCCCATTATGGTGGACGGCACAGGCATGTGCGGCGCATGCCGCCTGACCGTGGACGGGGAAGTGAAATTCGCCTGTGTGGACGGTCCCGAGTTTGACGGCCACAAAGTGGATTTCGATCAGGCAATGAAGCGTCAGCAGATGTATAAGACGAAGGAAGGCAGGGACTTCCTGAAGGCCAAAGAGGGAGACACCCACCATGGCGGGTGCGGAAATTGCGGAGAGTGAGAAGAACTTCTAAGACTCAGGAGAATGCCAAAGAGGCGGGCATTTTTCGCATAGGATTGTGAGGTTTGTGTCCGTGCGCTGCCTGACACAAACTCGTAATGCATGTATGGATTTGCGCAAGAGTGCAGCGCAGAAATGAGGAAAAAATGGAAGCAGATGTATTAAAGAAAGTTCCTGTCAGAGAGCAGGACGCAAAAGTACGCGCGACGAATTTCGAAGAAGTGTGTCTCGGTTATGATAAAGAGGAGGCAATGTGTGAGGCAACCCGCTGCATCAACTGTAAGAATGCGCAGTGTATCAAGGGCTGTCCCGTTGCCATTGACATTCCCGGTTTTATTGAGAAAGTGAAAGAGGGCGATATCGCCGCCGCTTATCAGATTATAAGCGAATCTTCGGCGCTGCCCGCTGTCTGCGGCCGTGTGTGCCCGCAGGAGAGCCAGTGCGAGGGCAAGTGCATCCGCGGTATCAAGGGCGAGCCGGTATCCATCGGCAAGCTTGAGCGGTTTGTGGCTGACTGGGCGAGAGAAAACGGCGTAAAGCCTGAGGGAGCGGCGGAAAAGAAGAACAAAAAGGTGGCTGTCATCGGTTCCGGCCCCGCCGGTTTAACCTGTGCGGGCGACCTGGCGAAGATGGGATATGAGGTGACGATTTTCGAGGCGCTCCATGAGCCGGGCGGCGTGCTCGTCTACGGCATCCCGGAGTTTCGTCTGCCCAAACAGGACGTGGTGGCAAAGGAAATCGAGAATGTGAAGAGCCTTGGCGTGAAGATTGAGACGAATGTGGTAGTCGGAAAGTCAGTTACCATTGACGAGCTGATGGAGGACGAAGGATTCGACGCCGTGTTCATCGGTTCCGGCGCGGGTCTTCCGAAATTTATGGGGATTCCCGGGGAACAGGCGCTTGGCGTGTTCTCCGCCAACGAGTATCTGACAAGAAGCAACCTGATGAAGGCGTTTGACGAGACTTCCAACACGCCCATTATGCGCGGGAAAAAGGTAGCTGTCGTGGGCGGCGGAAACGTGGCGATGGACGCTGCGAGAACTGCGCTCCGTCTCGGCGCTGAAGTACATATTGTGTACCGGCGCAGCGAGGAAGAACTCCCTGCCCGTGTGGAGGAAGTCCACCACGCGAAGGAGGAGGGAATCATTTTTGACCTTCTGACAAACCCCACGGAAATCCTTTCGGATGAAAACGGCTGGGTTTCAGGTATGAAGTGTGTTCGCATGGAGCTTGGCGAGCCGGACGCGTCAGGCAGACGCCGCCCGGTGGTGATCGAGGGCTCTGAGTTTTTGATGGAGGTGGATACGGTCATCATGTCGCTTGGCACGTCGCCGAATCCGCTGATCTCCTCTACCACAAAGGGACTTGAGGTGAATAAGTACAAGTGCATCGTTGCCGAGGAGGATTTCGGCGCGACGACGAAAGAGGGCGTCTATGCGGGCGGCGACGCAGTGACGGGCGCAGCTACCGTGATCCTTGCCATGGGGGCCGGAAAAGCGGCGGCGAAGGGTATCGACGGCTATCTCTCCAAATAGACAAGTACAGACAGTAATCTGCCTGCCGAAAAGCGGCGGGCAGATTTTGTGTTCTTATCCGTATTTATGGCGCGGGGATTGATTACATCTAAGAAATTCTTAATAATTTGCAGTACAGAATCTTTAAAAGTAGCTGTTATGATGAAAGACAGGACAAGATAACGAACCGCCAAAAACAGAAAGGTGTGGAGAATTTATGAAATTGACTGATCCGGACAATGATAAAAAGTGGGAAGCACATGAGGAAGAGACAGAGAATATCCTGCAGAAGGCTGTGACGACGAAGGTGCTTTTAGGGGTGATTGCCGTTCTCTTGATTTTCATTCTCGTTCTGCTCACCATAGTGGTAAGCAGCAGACAGAACCGGCAGGAAGAGGCGGAAAGCGATCTCCAGCAGAGCATTACGGACTATGCGAAAAAACAGCAGGAAATGGAAGAACAGGTTCTCACGGAGGAAGAGAAAAAGCCTGCGGCGGACCAGCCTGTTATGGAGGAGACGAAAGAGGAAGAAGAGGAGGAGCCGGAGGAAGAGGAGGAATCGGAAGAACCGGTATCCGCGGACAATGACAAAACCGCTATCGTGGTGGATATTGAGGATGAGAACGACGAGGCGTACACGAAGGAATTTATTTTGAAGGAGGCGTATCCCTATTTTGCGGAAAACAAGCAGGACGCCATATGGGACCTGGCGCATTTAAAACGGTATGTGAAGCTTTCCAAGGGACTTGAGGACACCGGGGATTACTATTACAAAGGCGACGTGGACAGCGAGGGAAAGCCGCACGGCACGGGGCTTGCCATTTATGAAAAAAACAGTTACTATTTCGGGGAGTGGAGCCATGGGGAAAGACACGGTAAAGGCACGTGGTTCCGGTTTTACATTAACCAGAAAAATAAGAATAATGCCATGGGCGTTTATATGTCCCACAGCTATTCCGGGAATTGGGCGCACAATCTGCCAAACGGCGATGGCGCCGAGCACTATGACGTGGACATATCAAAACTTGCGCCTACCAGAGGCCGGATCATACAGAATGTGGTCGGTCCGTTTAAGGACGGTTTATATAACGGGGAAATGTATGCCAATACGGTAGATTATGTCGGCAATATACAGGAATGGGACGGCATTGCGGAGAATGGCGTATTTACGCTCTGGCGGGACATGAGCGCCATTGGCGAGTGCTCTGTATGGCGTTATATGGACGACCACTCTGTCTGCCTCGACATAGATAAGTCAGAAAATAAGAATCAGGGAATCAGGGAGCTGTTAAAATAGTTGCAATTTGTATAAAAGGATAATAAAATAGAACCGTACGGATGTTTTTGTGTGCAGGATTTCCAATTCGTAAGATAAGGAGGGTGTGTCTATGCCCCAATATCAGAGCAGCGAAGCAAAAGCGGAGAACAACCGTTCTTCCGCGTACACGCTTCTGGCAGTCGGCAGCGTCGGTTTTATTGCGGTCTTGTTGATTTTTTTCAATGTGATACCGGTTTACAGCAGCGCCGGCGTTACGAAGTATCTGGTCTGCGGCGTTATGGGCGCGATGTTTGTCCTTTTTATTGTATTCGGCTTTGTGTCCATGCGGGATTCCAAACTGCTTTTGGTGAAGGCAAAATCAGAAAATTCCCTGCGCTCGGAAATCTCGAGATGGTGCAGGGAGAATCTGGACCGCGACGTCATAGACGCGGCGATTCTCGACGAAGGGGAAACACTTGCAAAACTGACGGAAGAGGAGAGATATTACAGGCGCACAGAACAGATGCGGGCGGCCATAGACGACAAGTTTATGAATCTTGACGAGGCGTTCGTGGACAATTTTGTGGACGGATATTATCAGGAAATGTATGAAGATAACGGTGATTACAGTCGGTAAACTGAAAGAGAGGTTCTTTCGCGAGGCGGTGTCCGAGTACGAAAAGCGGCTGGGACGCTACTGCAGACTGGAGATCCGTGAGACGGCCGATGAAAAAACGCCGGACGGCGCTTCCGAAACCGAGCGGGAACAGATCCTGCAGAAGGAGGGCGAACGCATCGCTAAGCTTTTGCCCGACAACGCCTATGTTGTGACATTGGAGATCGAGGGGCAGAGATTTTCTTCCGAGTCTTTTGCCGGGGAGATCAGCCGGCTTGGCGTAAACGGCGTCGGTCATATCGTATTCGTGATTGGCGGCTCACTTGGTTTACATAATTCCATAAAGAAACGGGCTGACCTCGCGGCCAGCTTTTCGGATATGACATTCCCGCACCAGCTGATGCGGGTTATTTTGTTGGAGCAGATTTACCGGGCGTTTCGGATCATAAACGGGGAACCCTATCACAAATAACAATGTGAGAACTTCGTATTCTCCGGGTATGAATCAGAATCAAGATACATATAGTGTAACATGAGAAGAGAGAACAGACGTCAACCATTTTCGCCGTTTACCAGGTCAAAGGAACTGATCGTGGAATCCCTGAAGCTTCCGAAGGATACCATGCTGGGGGCGGCCATTGTCACGATTACGGGAAACCGTGAGGCTTTTATTGAAAACTATAAGGGCATTTTGGAATACACGACAGAGTCTATTGTGCTGCAGGGCAAGAACGCCAGGATCTGTTTTGAAGGGAGCAGTCTTTCTATCGACTACTATACCAATGAAGACATGAAAATCAGCGGAAAGATTGATGCGCTCCGCTATATCTGAGCGCGCGTGCAGGGGATGGTCTATGCTTCATTGGATACAGTATTTGAGAGGGTATGTGGCTGTCAGGGTGTGGGGCTATTCTGTGGAGCGTCTTTTGAATCTCTGCGGGAACCATGACGTTCTGGTCTGGGACATCGAGGATCACGGCGACTATCATACCATGCATATCAGCATAGCGGGTTTTTTTGCCTTGAAGCCTCTCTTAAAAAAAACGGGGACGCGGGCGGCTGTAATAGGCAAATACGGCCTGCCTTTTTTTGTGTCGAAAATGTGGAGAAGGAAGCTGTTTGTGGCGGGGCTTATCGGCTGTATTTTGTTCTGGTGCCTTGCTTCCCGTTTTATCTGGGATATTCGGATTGAGGGGAATTTCGCGCTGACAGAAGACGTGCTGATGGACTATCTGGAAGAACAGGGCGTACACACAGCCATGAAAAAGAGCGAGCTGGAAATAGGGGAGCTGGAACAGGCCCTCAGGGAAGATTATGACCTGATTACATGGACTTCCGTACAGCTCAGGGGCACCACGCTTCTGATTCGCATAAAGGAAAACGAGATGCCGGTGTACGATAACAGGAACAAAGCGGAACAGGGGCGGGGGATGGACCTGATAGCGGAGAAAGAGGGCGTGGTGACCTATATCATCACAAGAAGCGGTGTGCCCCAGGTTGCCTGCGGGGACAGCGTACAAAAGGGCGACGTGCTGGTGAGCGGCGCGGTCCCCGTTTACAATGAGGATACCACGGTGCGCAAATACCAGTATGTTGAGGCTGACGCGGATATTACCCTGTCTTATGACAGAAATCTTTCACTGGAGGAAGAGGTAGCCTATGATGAGAAATGCTATACGGGTGAAAAGGTTGAAATCCCGGTAGTCGGCACGGGGGAACGGGAGGTGGCTTTCCGCCTCCGAAAGGTACCCTACGCCTTTTATGATACCAGCGAGGAAAAAAAACAGGTGCAGCTTCTGGACCATCTGTACCTGCCGCTGTATTACGGGAAAAGAACGGTGCAGGAATATGAAATTGTGACAAAAATGCATACGGATGAGGAAATGAAAACGCTTTTGCAGGAGCGCTTTCGTAAAATTATCTCAACTTTAAATGAAAAAGGGGTACAAATTGCAGAAAAAAATGTTACAATAAAAAAGAATGATAAAAAATGGGTATTGTATGCTCATATGCAGCTGGAGGAATCGGCGGTAAAGCTTGCGCCGACCGTCACGGAACCTGTGGAGGAACCAGAAGAGGACGGGGATGCCCGGACGGACTGACAGCTTTATTTTGAAAGGCGGGGAATGGACGCGTTTACAGTCAGTATGAATGTGCCGGTAGAGCACATGCGGAATCTTTTCGGGGAGTTTGATTCCCACATTAAAAGGATTGAGAACGATCTGGACGTAATGATCGTGGACCGGGACGGTTCGGTTCGGATTACCGGGGAGAAGGCGGCCACGGAAAGGGCGGCCCGCATTGTAAACGAACTGCTTACCCTGTCAGAGAGAGGTACCATTTTGGAAAAACAGAGTGTGGATTACGCCATAGAGCTTGGTAAGGAACACAAGGAGGACATGCTGCTGGCCATGGACAGCGACTGCATCTGCCATACCGTGAGCGGCAAGCCGATCAAGCCAAAGACCCTTGGACAGAAGCAGTATGTGGACGCCATGCGTGACAATATGATTGTCTTCGGGCTGGGTCCTGCCGGTACGGGGAAGACGTATCTGGCGATGGCGATGGCGGTGACAGCCTTTAAAAACAACGAGGTGAGCCGCATTATCCTGACAAGACCGGCCATTGAAGCGGGGGAAAAGCTTGGCTTTCTTCCCGGCGATCTGCAAAGCAAGGTAGACCCGTATCTGCGTCCGCTCTATGACGCGCTTTACCAGATTATGGGGGCGGAGAGTTTTGCGAGGAATATGGAAAAAGGTCTGATAGAGGTGGCTCCCTTAGCGTATATGAGGGGACGGACGCTGGACAACGCCTATATCATTCTGGATGAGGCGCAGAACACGACGCCGGCGCAGATGAAAATGTTTCTGACAAGAATCGGTTTCGGCTCCAAAGTGGTGGTTACAGGGGATGCCTCCCAGAAAGATCTGGCGCAGGATATGAAATCCGGGCTTGACGTGGCGGTGAGGGTGCTTTCAAAAGTACAGGATATTTCATTCTGCCACCTGAGCAGTAAGGACGTGGTCAGACATCCGCTAGTCCAGCGGATCGTACAGGCTTACGACGATTATGAGACAAAAGAGAAGCGGCGCAGCGAGCAAAAAACAGGAAACAGGAAATATAGGCGTGGAAAATAATAGTAATCTTCAGAAGAACAGTAATATTATCAAAAGAATCGTGGTTTTTATGTTTATGTTTGCCCTGACGGGCGTGATTGTGTGGCTTGGCAGCATACTTTACCACTGCCAGACAGATCAGATGATTCGGAATATTGTTATGATCCTGGCAGGGAGCGGGATAGTCATTTTTTCTTATGTGATGAGCGAGACAAACGGTTTTTTCGTCTATCGGAACGAGGGCCGTTATGGAAGATTTGCCTTCACTTATCTGGTAAGTCTGGTATCATCGGTGTTTCTGCCGTTCCTCCCGGTTACGGGCTGGCCTTTTCTGGTGCTCTTCGTGCTGCTTGGCGTATTTTCAAACGGTATGACAGGGCTTGTGTCGGGGAGCCTGTGCCTGCTTCTTGCGGTGAATTTTGCAGGCTGTGACTATGCCATTTTCTGGCTCTATTTTATCAGCGGTATGGCCGGGATACTGGTGTTTTCCACACTGGATGAAGAGTTTCGTGTCGGGATTCCCATGTTGATTTCCCTGCTGGTCCTTGCGCTTAGTCTGACGGCCAATGTGATCCTGTTTGCTAAGGAGAGGCTTTCCATCGCCCAGTTTATGATACCGGGCATCAATCTGATGGTCTGCTGCATCCTTTTGCTTGTCAGCCTTAAGATGGTAAGTTCCACGGTGATTCACAGGTACCGGGACAAATATATGGAGATCAACGACCCGGAGTGTCCCTTGCTGGTGCAGCTCAAAGAGCTGTCCAAAGAGGAGTATTATCATGCGATTCATACGGCCTATCTGGGTGACAAGGTCGCGAGAAGCCTCGGCATTGACGATGCGGCGGTGAAGGCGTGCGGGTATTACCACAGGATTGGTAAACTTACGGGAGAAAACACATGGGAAAATGTGTCCGCCATCTGCGATAAATATCATTTCCCGCCGAAGGCCAAACAGATTTTAAAGGAATATGTGGACCCGGACGTAAAGATTGTCTCCAAGGAGACGATAGTCGTCCTGCTTGCGGACTGTATCGTGTCGTCCATTCTGTACCTGTTTGCGAAAGACCCTAAGGCGGACCTTGATTATGAGCAGCTGATCGACACGGTGTTTAAAAAGAAATTTGAGACGGACGAGCTCTGGGCAAATGAAATTTCCATAGGGCAGATATGTGAGATGAAGAAAATATTTATCAAGGAGAAGCTTTACTATGACTTCTTACGTTGAGAATGAGACACCGCAGTCCTTTTCGTTTGATGAAAAGGCGCTTTTTGACCGCGTCGCGCAGGCGGTTTTAGACAGCGAAAACTGCCCTTATGAGGCGGCAGTAAGTCTCCTCCTGACAGACGATGCGGGCATTCGGGAGTACAATAAAAATTACAGAAACATTGATGCGGAGACGGACGTGCTTTCTTTTCCCAATCTGGAGTTTGAGACGCCGGGAGATTTCTCGGACGTGGAGCAGCGGGAGGCGGACTGTTTCGACCCGGACACCGGGGAGCTTGTTCTGGGAGACATTATTTTGAACGTGTCTCGGGCAAAAGAGCAGGCGGCGGAGTACGGGCACAGTGAACGCAGGGAGTTTGCCTTTCTTCTGGCGCACAGTATGTATCATCTGTGCGGTTACGACCATATGACGCCTCCAGAGGCGGAGCTGATGGAGGAGAAGCAGGAGAGCGTGCTGCAGGCGCTTTCCATCACCAGAGGATAACGATGAATATACAATGGATGGCGAAAAATCTGAAAAACAGGGTCGTCCTCTCTTCGGGGATTGTCTCTTATATGATACTCCTTCTTCTGCGGATTCCCCTCTCAAGGGTTATCGGGGACGAAGGTGTGGGGCTTTTTGCCCCGGCGTTTGAACTTTATTTATTGACTACACTGGTCATATCTTATGGCATGTCGAACGCCATGGCCGGTATCATCCGTTACAGGGTAAAACGGGAGAGGTACCGAAACGCCGGCAAGGTTTTTAAGACCGCATTTTTTATGAATCTTTTTATCGGCGTTGTGATGGCGCTTTTTCTGCTGCTGTTTTCTTCGTGGATTGCAGAGGTGCTTGTTCTGGAGCGCTTGAGCCGCATGGCGGTGATGGCGGCGGCGCCTTCTGTGTTTTTTGCGGCGCTGGTCGGCATTTTCAGAGGATATTTTAACGGCTACGGGATGGGTGTGCTCACGGCGCATTCCCAATATATCGAAAAAATCGCCATGTTTGTGGCCGCGCTGCTCTGCGGAAAGGCGGTTTACGGCTATGGACAGAAGGTGGCAGCCCTTTTACAGGTGGAGGCTCACAGCTATGCCTACGGGGCGCTTGGCGCAATGCTTGGCGTTTTCATTTCACAGGTGATAGCCCTGCTTCATCTGCTTCTGGTCTATGTGATTTATGCGGGGGCTTTCAAAGGGCGTCCGGGACAGGATAACAGCAGACGTGCAGAGACCCGCTTTGAAATCCAGCGGATGCTTATCGTCAATATAGTGCCGCTTGCGGCAGTAGCTGTACTTTCAAATCTGTTTATGATGGCGGATCAGCGCTTTTTTAACCACTGTATGAACGCGACGGAGAGGGGGAGTGTGCGCACGGCCCAGTGGGGCTGCTATTACGGTAAGTTTGCGCCGCTTCTCGGTATATGCGCGGCCTTTTCCTGCCTGTTTGTGCACGGACTGGCCGGAAAGATCTCCAATGCCTATGAGCGGGAAGAGTACCGCAGTGTGCGGGAACGGCTGGGCCGGGCGGTGCGAAACGCGTCCATCGTGTCATTCCCGGCGGCGGTTTATCTGGCTGTTTTAGGAAAACCCCTTGCTGTCTGCTGTTATGGGAGAACGACGGCGCAGTCCGCGGTATTGGCGGGATGGCTTTCCAAAGGCGCGGTTCTGGCGGCGCTGTTTACGTTCAGCTTTCTGTTCGGACACCTTCTATATAAAATGCGGATGATCAGGGAACTTTTTCTGGCGTCCGCCGCTTCTTTCGCGGTGCATCTGGCCTGTGCCTATTTTATGACACAGCGGGGGCATATGGGAGCAGACGGGCTGTTCTGCGCCCTGATTTTATACTTTGGTATCTATATGGTTTTGACCTATGTATTTTTAAACAGGCGGGTGAAATTCAGACCTGACTGGTTTAGCGGCATTTTGTTTCCGCTTGCCGCAGCCGCGTTATCCGGGGTTGTCGTTTACCTGATTAACCGTCTGCTTTCCGGCTTTGCGGGGGCTGTTGTCTGCATTATTGTCTCTCTGCTTGCCGGGGTGGTTTTCCACATCCTTTTCCTCATAATTTTCCGGGTGATTGGGGAGGCGGAGCTGCAGGAGATGCCGTTTGGCTTCCTGTTCATTATGCTTGGCAGGACAATAGGCGTTTTGTGAGATTGTTGTATAAAAAAAGGGAATTGGCTGATACTGATTACAGGAAATCCGATAAGAGAGGTTTAGAACGGAATGAAGCTTGTAAAACGTATCAGTCTTTTTATGATATTATCTGTAGTCATGTTAGGCCTCGGCGGCTGGGGTGCATTGAAGGCGGAGGAATTTTTTTATCCGCACAGGTACAGCCACAGTATTGAGCAGGCAGGCACTGAGGAGAACAATCTCCGCCAGTCGGTGTCGCAGCTGGCGGATAGGGTGGTCCCCCATCCCTCCGCGCCTGAGAAGGATATGGAAGAGGTCGGGCCGGCTGCAGAGCAGACCATTGATGCGTCAGAGGAACAGGTGATCGAGACGGCGGCGGCTAACGAGCCTGTGGTGACGGCTGACACACGGTATCTGCTGGAGATGGTAGACCTGTCAAATGGAACCGTTACAGAGAGCGAGGAGACGATTCCCGTCATGTACATCGGCCTGAACAGAGAGGAACTTTTGCAGGCATTGTCCGCTTATGAGGACAATCCGCCGCTGTCGGAGCTGGAGCAGGGTTTTGAGAGCGTCGAACTGACCGCCTTTTCGAAAGACCGGGTGGCTGTCTGTAAGTATTATAAAGAGCAGGAGCCGAAGGGCTTTTATCTGATGGTGGCGGATCACTTTATCGTGGTATACGAGGAGGACAGGAGTACGCTTTATATGAATACGGATATTCTTCTGGAACGGCTGCCGGACTCTCTGCAGAGAGAAATTGTGGAAGGTAAGTTTGTGGCGGGCGAGGAAGAGCTGTATTTGTTTCTGGAGTCCTATTCCAGTTAACAAAGCGGCATTTCCTGTTTAGATTGGAAAGGGACAAAGTTATGGGCAGACAGATTGCGGTGGTCGGCGGCGGCGCGGCGGGCATGATGGCGGCGATTGGTGCCGCCGGCGAGGGCGCGGCGGTAACGGTCTATGAGAAAAATGACAGAGTGGGAAAAAAGATTTTATCCACGGGAAACGGCAGATGTAATTTTTCCAATGAGGCGATGGGGGCGGAATTTTACCATGGGAGCGGAAAAGTCCTGGCGGATGAGATTCTTTCCTCCTTTGGCGTTGCGCAGACAAAGGCGTTTTTTGAGTCTCTTGGCATGCGGATCAGGGCGCGGGACGGTTATCTGTATCCGGCAAGCGACCAGGCGTCCACGGTGCTCGACCTGCTGCGCTATGAACTTGACAGACGACATGTGACAGTACATACGGAGGAGGCGGTGCAGACGCTTTCTTTCGATCAGGACAGAGCACAGTTTTTGATTGGGCTGCGGGGAAAGGAGGCATTTTATGATGCTGTCATTCTCTGCTGCGGCGGCAAGGCGGCGCCGAATACCGGCTCCGACGGGAGCGGCTTCCGGCTGGCCAAGCGGTTCGGACACCGGATTGTCAGACCTGTGCCCGCCCTTGCAGCCCTTGTCTGCAAAGAGCCGTTTTATAAACAGGTGGCAGGGGTGCGGTGCGACGCGGAACTCACCCTGTCTGTTTCGGGAAAGGAGGCCGGCAGGGAGCGGGGGGAACTGCAGCTTACGGATTACGGGCTTTCCGGCATACCGGCTTTTCAGCTATGCAGGACGGCCGCCTACGCGCTGCTTGATAAAAAGCCCGTCACGGTGCGGGTATGCTTTCTCCCAGACTTTGATAAGGACTCCTGCGGCTCCTTTTTTCGGGAAAGGCTTGCGTCACACGGAGAAGACGGGATGGACGTATTTCTGACCGGCATAGTCAACAAGAAAATCAACCGCCTGCTTCTGAAACTGGCGGGCATCCGGGAGACTGAGCGGGCAAAAGAGGTATCCCCGGCGGCATTTGTGCGGCTGCAGGGTCTGTATCTTGGTCTGGAGACGGCGGTCACGGGGACGAACGGTTTTGACAGGGCGCAGGTTTGCGCGGGCGGCGTGGAATGCAGCGAGGTGACGAAACATCTCATGTCGAAAAAGCAGCCGGGGCTCTATTTTGCGGGGGAAATTCTGGATATCGACGGGTTCTGCGGCGGCTATAATTTACAGTGGGCGTGGAGCAGCGGTACGGTTGCCGGAAGGGCGGCGGCATCTGATGTCAGGTAGGCTATCAAACAGCGGCATGGAAAATGCGCGGCACGAAGAAACAAATTTGATATGCCTGGCGCGTATCCTCACGGTAAACTGCTCTGACTATGGAGGTAACTATGATTCGGATACAACAGATTAAACTGGCGCCGGACTGTAAGGAAGAGCAGGCGGCGCTTCTCAAAAAAGCGGCAAAGCTGCTTCGGATGGAACCTGCCGCCATACAGTCTCTCTCCATTGTAAAAAGGGCGATAGACGCCAGAAAAAAGCCGGAAATATACGCGGTTTATACCGTGGATGTGAAAGTGGCAGACGAACAGGCGGTTTTTCGGAAAACCCGGGGAAAGAACGGGCAGATCCAGCTTGTGGAAGAGAAAACGTATCGGTTTTGGGCACTGAAGCCACCGGGACCAGATGGCGGACGGGTGGAAAAAGAAGCGTCATGCAGGGATACGGCGTTTGAAAAGACGGCCGATGCAGTTGCACAGGCGGGTGCAAGGGCGGCTGTCGGAGAACGACCCATGCAGAAACCGACGTCCGTTGACAGACCAGTTATCGTCGGGACAGGACCGGCGGGGCTTTTCTGCGGGTATATGCTGGCGAAGGCCGGGATGCGTCCTTTGCTGCTGGAACGGGGAAAAGAGGTGCACAAGAGGCGCGAGGATGTGGAGCGCTTCTGGCGGGAAGGCGTTCTTAATCCTGGCTCCAACGTGCAGTTCGGGGAAGGCGGCGCGGGAACTTTCTCCGACGGAAAGTTGACTACAACAGTCAAAGACCCGAAAGGACGGATGCGGGAAGTTTTGCGTATCTTTGTGGAAGCCGGTGCGCCAAAAGAGATTTTATATGAGGCAAAACCGCATATCGGCACGGATATTTTAATACAGGTTGTAGAAAATCTGCGCAGGCGGATCGTGGAGTGGGGCGGCGAGGTACGGTTTGAGTCGCAGGTGACTGCGCTTCTCACAGAAGATGACCGGGCGGCGGCGGTTTCCACACAGAGCCGCCGGATCACAGGCGTTGTGGCAAACGGGGAAGAGATACGAAGCGGCGCGGTCGTTCTCGCCATCGGCCACAGCGCGAGGGACACCTTCCAGATGCTTCACGAACTGCGGGTGCCCATGGAGGCAAAGGCTTTTGCGGTGGGGCTTCGCATGGAGCATCCCCGGGAGATGATCGACAGACTGCAATATGGGGACTGCGGCATTTCCCTTCCGTCGGCGGCGTACAAGGTGACGGCGCAGACCGCTTCCGGCAGGGGCGTCTATTCCTTCTGTATGTGTCCCGGCGGTTATGTGGTGAACGCCTCCTCGGAGTGTGGAAGAACGGCGGTGAACGGTATGAGTTACAGCGGGCGGGACGGCGCAAACAGCAACAGCGCCATGATCGTCACCGTGTCGCCCGCAGATTATGAGACATACGGCGGGACGGGGCCCCTTGCGGGCATTGCGTTCCAGCGGCATCTGGAAGAACAGGCATACAGAATCGGACAGGGGGCGGTCCCTGTGGAGGGGTACGGGGATTTTCGGGCGGCGGTCTGCGCGGGACGGGGCATGCAAGACAGCGGGGATTTGCGGATGACAACGCAGAGGAACGGCGTTTCAACGGAAATACAGGCGGCTGATCGCGGCGGTACGCTGCGCGCGCGGTATCCGGGCTTTGCCCCCGCCATCAAAGGCGCATGGCGTTTTGCACCGGTTCACGAAATTCTTCCGAAATTCCTGAATCAGGCGCTTGTGGAAGGAATTGACCTGATTGGTCAAAGAATGTCCGGCTTTGCCGACGGGGACGCGTATCTCTCCGGCGTGGAGAGCAGGACCTCCTCCCCCATAAGGATTCTGCGGGACGAGACGGGACAGTCCGCGCTTAAGGGGCTTTTCCCCTGCGGCGAGGGCGCGGGTTACGCGGGCGGCATCACCTCGGCGGCCATGGACGGGATCCTGATTGCGGAGAAGGTTGCAATGCTTTACGCGGATGTGGTAGAATGACGAAAGCAAGGAAAAGCACGAAATGAGGTTATAGAGACTGCACAAATACATAAGTATCCTATTCGTGCAATTATGTAACACTGAGATGCATTTCGTGAATACATAATATATGACATAAAGATAAACGAGAAAGGACATGATTATAAGTGGTGGATAGAAAAGCCTTATTAAAAGATAAGAAAAGGATTGTGATAAAGATCGGCTCCTCCTCCCTGCAGCACAGGGAGACCGGGGATCTGGACTACACGAAGCTGGACGTTCTGGTGCGGGAGCTGTGTAACTTAAGGAACATGGGGAAGGATGTGGTGCTTGTCACCTCCGGCGCGATTGCCGTTGGGGAGAAGGCGATCCTGCCAAACCGTGAGGAGGACAATCCCATCGCCGTGAAACAGGCGTGCGCCGCGGTGGGACAGGCGAGACTGATGATGATCTACCAGAAGATTTTCGCGGAGTACAATCAGGTGGCGGCACAGATCCTGATGACGAAAAACACCATTGTGGACAATCTGAACCGCTACAACGCCAGAAATACCTTTGCGGAGCTTTTTAAGCTGGGCGTGATTCCGATTGTGAACGAGAACGATACGATAGCCACTTACGAGATCGAGATCGGCGACAACGATACGCTGTCCGCAATCGTCGCCTCGCTGGTGGAGGCGGACGCGCTCCTTCTTTTGTCGGACATCGACGGACTCTACACAGACGATCCCCGCACCAATCCCGACGTAACATATATCGAGGTGGTGGAGGAACTGACGGACGAGCTGATGAACATGGGCAAGGCGTCCACCGGGAGCAGCGTGGGCACCGGCGGCATGACCACCAAGCTGCAGGCGGCAAAGATCGCCAGCAGCACAGGGGTAGACATGGTGATCGCCAACAGCAAGGATATCAAAGTGATCCATCGTATCTTAAGCGGACAGAATATCGGGACGCTGTTTTTGGCGCATAAGGACGAGGAGTTTGACCTGCCTCTTTATGTGCAGCAGATGCACGCGCATTAAAATTTATCATTCGGAGGAAACCATATGGCAAAGAGAATGTTGGACTGTGTCGCTTCTGACTTGAGGAATTTTACGAAAGAGGATTATCTGGGCGCTATCGCGGGAAGTGAAGGACGCGTACTTGCCTGTGAGTGTATCGGCATCACCATGCCGATCCTTACGGATGTCACCAACGCGGAACTGGCGGCTTCTCTCGGCGCCGACCTGTTACTGCTCAATATGTTTGACGTAAACCACCCGGTGATAAACGGGCTGCCAAAGGTGGAGCCTGTAGAGACCGTGCGGGAATTAAAACGCCTTACCGGCCGGATGATCGGCATCAATCTGGAGCCGGTGGAAGAACAGGCGGCCCGGGAAAATGACGATACGCTCTGGGCAATGTCGGCGGGGCGGAAGGCTACGGTCGAAAATGCGGTAAGAGCCTCGGAAATGGGCGTGGATATGGTGCTCCTGACAGGAAATCCCGGCAACGGCGTGAGCAACCGGGCAATCACCGATTCGCTGAGAGCCATATCGGCCCGGCTGAAGGATAAACTGATACTGGCGGCAGGGAAAATGCATGCCTCCGGCGTGCCGGGGGAAGGCGGCGAGCACATCATTACCAAGGAAGATGTGGATGAATTTATAGATGCGGGAGCGGATGTCATTCTGCTTCCCGCGCCGGGCACCGTACCGGGAATTACCATGGAGTACGTGCGGGAGCTGATCGCCCACGCCCATGAAAGAGGCGTTCTCACCATCACAGCCATCGGCACTTCCCAGGAAGGGGCGGATGTGGACACAATCAGGCGGATCGCGCTGATGTGTAAGATGGCGGGAACCGACATTCATCACATCGGGGACACCGGTTACCCGGGGATGGCGCTGCCGGAAAATATCATGGCTTATTCTGTGGCAATCAGGGGCGTGCGGCACACGTATCACAGGATGGCGGCGTCTGTCAACAGGTGAGAAACGAAAATGAGCTGACATAAAAAGGTATGAAAGGTCCGTAGCAGCATGTTTTACGGCGGTCAGCCTGTATGTATGGCGGGAGGATAGGAATGAACGTAGAACAGATGACGGCGCGAATCAACGAACTATATCACAAATCCCAGAACGAAGGCCTTTCGCCCGAGGAAAAAGAAGAGCAGGCGGCGCTGCGGCAGGCTTATGTGGCGAACGTGCGGGCAAACCTCCGGGGCCAGCTTGACAATATCTCCATTGTGGAGAAGGATGGGAGTATCACGAATCTGGGCGAGAAGAAGCGGCATGGATGAGGAAAAGAAACGGGAAACTGTAGCGGAAAGGGAAGCACAGAGAAGCGCACAGTCTGTTGCGGCAAAGGAACGTGCGGCAGAAAAGAAGAGACTGCGCGCGACGGCTTTGGAAAAACGGGACAGTCTGACGGCGCAGCAGCGTAAGCGTTACAGTGACAGCATCATAAAGAACCTGACAGGCCTGTCCTGCTATCAGGACGCGGACGCGGTTCTCACGTATATCAGTTTTCGCAGCGAAGTAGATACCATTCCCCTGATTGAGCAGGCCCTTGCGGGCGGCAAGGCTGTGTTTGCGCCTAAGGTTACAGGAAAAGAGATGGTGTTCTATCGGATCTTTTCTCTGGATGACCTGTCGGCAGGCTATCGGGGGATTTTGGAGCCTGCGGGCGGGCAGTCGATTGAGGCGTGGATGGATGACTGGACAAGTCAATTCCCGCATATATTGATTTGCCTGCCCGGTGCGGCATTTGACAGGAAGCGGCACCGAATCGGCTACGGCGGCGGTTTCTACGACAGGTATTTAAGTAAATTTTTACTAAAAATGGAGGTTACTACCGCCGCGCTGGCGTACGACTGCCAGATTTTTGATAAGATTCCGTGGGAAGCGCACGATATCTGCCCGGCGCGGATTATTACGCAGACAAGTATTATCTGATCTTCTCCGACGGATACAGACATAGAAACAGACATAAACATAGAAATCCGGGGTTCTGTGACAGCCGGGCAAAAAAGAGACAGAGAGGACGGCAGCAATGGAAAAAACACTGACAGACGTGGAAATCAACGAATATTTAAAATCCCTCGGCCTGAAGGCGCAGGCGGCAAAGACCGTCTTACAGCGTCTTGATACGGCGCAGAAAAACCACGCCCTAATACAGGCGGCGGATGCGCTCGTGCAGGAGAGCGAAAGAATCCTTTCCGCAAATGATAAGGATTATGCGCGCGCAAAGGAAAACGGCATGACGGAGGGGCTGCTCGACCGGCTGAAGCTGACGGGCGAAAGAATAGAGGCGATGGCGGAGGGACTAAGACAGATCGCCGCCCTGCCTGACCCTGTGGGAGAGGTGATGGAGACATTTGACCGCCCCAACGGTTTGTACATAGAAAAGGTGCGGGTTCCCATGGGGGTGATCGGCATTATTTATGAGGCAAGACCCAATGTGACGGCGGACGCTTTCGGTCTTTGCTTCAAGACGGGAAACGCGGTGATTTTGAAAGGCGGAAGGGACGCGTTTTACTCCAACCAGGCTGTCACGGCAGTGATTAGCGAGACGCTTGCAGGAGAAGGCGTTGACAGAAACGCCATTCAGCTGATTGAAAACAACGACAGGGCGGTGACCACGGCGTTTATGAAGCTGAAAGCGTACGTGGACGTACTGATTCCCAGAGGCGGCGCGGGACTGATCCGCTCGGTTGTGGAGAACAGCACGGTACCTGTGATCGAGACAGGGACCGGAAACTGTCATATTTATATTGACGAGTCGGCCGACCCTGCAAAGGCGGTTCCCATCGTCATCAATGCCAAGACACAGCGCATCGGTGTGTGCAACGCCTGTGAATCCCTGCTTGTGCATGAAAAAATCGCGGATAAAATCCTGCCGGCCTTAGGAAAAGCCCTCTTGGAAAAGAAGGTGGAAATCAGGGGGGACGAAACGGTACAGGCGCATATAAAAGAGGCGCACGCCGTCACGGAAGCGGATTACGGCACAGAGTATCTGGATCTCATTCTTTCCGTGAAAACCGTAGCTTCGACGGAGGAGGCGATCACCCATATCAACAAATATAATACAGGGCATTCCGACGCCATTGTGACAGAGGATAAGGACTGTGCACAGAAGTTTCTGCGGGAGGTGGATTCGGCGTGCGTATATGTAAATGCTTCCACCCGGTTTACGGACGGCTTTGAGTTTGGTTTCGGGGCGGAGATCGGTATCAGCACCCAGAAACTCCACGCCAGAGGTCCCATGGGGCTTAAAGAGCTGACTTCCTATAAATATCAGATTACGGGAAACGGGCAGGTGCGTCCGTAGCGGACCATACAGATGTCATCTGCGTAAAAAAATATACGGTTTGAGTAAAATTTCCGCTTTTTCAGGATTGTATCTTTAAAAATACAAAAAAACATGGTACAATCATAATACTTATCGGATTTTTATGTCCGATATTCGCCCAGGCCTGCGATCCGGCGATAACTTTTTAACGCCGGAGTCGTATGGGAAGGGATGAAGTCGTATAAAATAAGGAGAAGGTAAGGATGAAAAAACAGAAGAAACTGAGCGTAATGGCGCAGCTTGTGATGCTTTGTGTGATTCCTCTGGTGATCATGGTCGCGTTCGTTACCGTCTATGCAATCGGCACTATGAGAAACATGGTGCGTGACACCACGATGGAAGGACTGGAAAATCTTTGCCGGAGCGTTTATGCCGCTTACGAGGCGCTTGATCCGGGATCGTACCGCCTGGAGGGGGACACACTTTATAAGGGCGATTACTGTGTGTCTGATAATGTGGATATCATTGACAGTTTCGTGGCGGGGAGCCCGGCGGATGTGACACTTTTTTACGGGGATACCAGGCGCGCCACTTCTTTGCGCGATAAAGATACGGGGGAGCGCATTCTCGGCACGAAGGCGTCCGATGCGGTTATCCAGGCCGTGATTAACGAGGGCAAAAACTATGAGACTGACAGTGTCGTCATCAATGGGGAAACCTACTACGCGTTTTACATGCCGGCGGTTGATGCCAGCGGGAAATGTGTTGGCATGGTGTTCGCAGGACAGCCGGCCACAGAGGCCAATGCCAGAATTAACCAGAGTTCGCTGATGATTCTGGGCATCGCCGCTTTTATTCTCGTCCTCGCCCTGTTAGTCTGTGTAAAGATTGCGAGTGCTATTGCGAGGGTTATTGTCCAGACAGAGACGCTTCTTTCCTCGCTGGCGGACGGCGACCTGAATCTGACCGTAAATGAGAGAATCCTGAAAAGAAGCGATGAAATCGGTGTGATGGGGCATGCCGTACAGAGATTATTGGAAGAGCTGCAGAACATTATCGGAAGTATTAAGAAAAATACAGAAACGCTGATGATGCAGGGGAACAATCTGGAAACCATGGCATCCCAGACCTCCACTACGGCTGACGAGATCAGCAGCGCGGTAGAGGACATCTCCAAAGGCGCCGTCAATATGGCGGAAGACATCGAGTCCGCTACAGGGCAGATTGCCAATATGGGCGCCATCATCGAGAAAATTGCGGACAGCGTAAAAGAGCTTGACAATCTTTCCGAGCAGATGCATGCGTCGGACGTGGATGCGTCCAGAATTATCAACGAGCTGAGCGAGTCCAATGACAGGACCACAGACGCGATCAGGAAGATTGAAGTTTCCGTACATACGACAAACGAGTCTGTTACCAGGATTCAGGATGCGGTCAATCTTATCGCGTCTATTGCCAGCGAGACGAGCCTGCTTGCACTGAACGCAAGTATAGAGGCCGCCCGGGCGGGAGAGGCAGGACGGGGATTCGCCGTGGTTGCGACCCAGATATCCAAGCTGTCCGAAGATTCCGCACAGTCCACAAAGACTATTGAGGATATCATTCACCAGCTGACCGTCGATTCCGAAGCCTCTGTCCAGATTATGAATGAAGTGAACGAGATTATTGTGGAACAGCAGCAGAAGCTCATGCAGACCAAAGAAAAATTCGGCGTTGTGAGCAGCGGGATTGAAGATTCCAGAAAAGAAACTGATGTCATCAGCGATCAGGCAGATGAATGTAACAGCGAGAGAGGAAAAGTTGTGGATGTGATCCAGAATCTTTCCGCAGTATCCGAGGAGAACGCGGCTTCCACGCAGGAGACCACCGCATCCATGGAGGAACTGAACGCTACCATCAATCTGCTTGCGGAGGCAGCCGGCGAGCTGAAGTCGATGGCGCAGGTTTTAGAAGACGATGTGTCTTTCTTCAAACTGTAATTTTAAGTCAGAGCAGACAGATCAGGGAGACCTTTTTTGGGTCTCCCGTTTTTATGCACACGCCCGCATATGGAAGTAAATAGCTGCTTGACAAAACGCAGTATATCATATTAAAATATGAACAAGTAAACATATATAATCCGAATTGAGGAAGGAGGATGCTTGTGGAGGAATCATATAAGGATGAGGCAATTTATGGGTTGGCAGAGCTTTTTAAAATATTTGGCGATCCTACCAGAATCAGAATTTTATACGCCATGCTTGATACAGAGCGGTGCGTGAACGATATTGCCGGTATATTACAGATGAGCCAGTCTTCCGTGAGCCATCAGCTTCGGATTTTGAAAACCTCCAAGCTGGTGAAGAGCAGACGGGACGGCAAGTCTATTTTTTACTCGCTGGATGATGAGCATGTCCGCGCCATCCTCAATATGGGAATGGAACACATCATGGAAGGAGCGGGAAAATGACAAAAACGTATAAGATTGAAGTGGACTGTGCAAACTGTGCGGAAAAGATGCAGGAAGCGGCGAAGAAGACGGAAGGCGTGGAGGAGGCTGTCGTCAGTTTTATGACGCAGAAAATGAAAGTGGATTTTGCGGAGGGCGCGGACGAAAAAAGCGTTATGAAGCAGGTCTTAAAGGCATGCCGGAAGGTGGAGCCGGACTGTGATATCGCACTCTGATGCCAAAAACAGACAAATATACGAAAAGGAACGATCAGCCAGCATGGCCTGCCGTTCCTTTTCTCTTTTTTTCCCAAGAAAGAAAAGGTTGACGAAAGAGGCGGAAATCAGTACTATGTTTAGATAGGGGATTTATGAATTTTTATATACTCGGAGGATAATTGCTTTGACAAAATACAAAATGACGCTCGTCTGTCTGCTTTTTGCCTTTCTGCTTACAGCCTGCGGTGAGAATAAGGAACTGACGGCCTATCAGGAAGATATGAATACGTTTTTTGAGCGGGCGGCTGAGTACAATGACAAGATGAATGCCATCGACCGCGAATCCGATACTGCGGTGATCGAACTTCTGGGGTATCTGGACGCCTTTGCGGAGGATATCCAGTGGATGGCGGAACTTGAAGTGCCGGAACAGTTTTCGGCGGTGGAAAGTCTGGCTGACGAGGCGGACGAGAATATGAGAGAGGCGGTGGCCCTTTTCCATGCGGCATACGACGGGGAAACATACGACGAGGGCTCTGAGCAGGCGGCTTTGGAATACTATGACAGAACCAATATACGCATCCAGTATATCATCATGATTCTGCACGGAGAGATTCCCGAAGGGGAGGGTGTCACCTACACGGAGGAAAGCCCCCTTCTTGGCGGCGGTTATCTGAACAAAAAGGACGAGGATGAAACGGCTGACGAGGAATCGGAGGATGGGGAGAACCCAGATGTAGAAGAGGATGTGCCGGAGGATGATTTTGACACGGACGATACGGTTTTCTATGAAGAATAATGCTTGAAATGCGGCATTCTCTGCACCTTAGACTTGAGATTCCGAAAGCGGAATCATGGAGGCTATATGAACAGACAGGAATTTCAATCTTTGATAAAGGACACGCCCCTGTTTCTGGACGGGGCGACAGGCTCCAATCTGCAAAAACAGGGGATGCCGGCAGGCGTCTGCCCGGAACAGTGGATTCTGGAACACCGCGATATTATGATCGGTCTTCAGCGTGAATTTCTGGCGGCGGGCAGCGACATCGTATACGCCCCCACTTTTACATCCAATCGGATCAAGCTGAAAGAATACGGCATGGAGGGGCAGATACGCCAGATGAACCATGACCTGGTTGGAATTTCCAAGGAGGCGGTCGGCGGCAAAGCCTATATTGCGGGCGATCTGACCATGACAGGCGAACAGCTCGCCCCCATGGGCAGGATGGATTTCGAGGAACTGATCGAGATATATAAGGAACAAATCCGCTATCTGGACGAGGCGGGCGTGGACCTGCTTGTGATAGAGACGATGATGAGCCTTCAGGAGACGAGGGCGGCTGTGATCGCGGCAAAGGAGGTCTGTGACCTGGCCGTGATGGCGACGCTGACCTTTGAGGCGGACGGCAGGACACTGTTTGGCACGGACGCTGCCACCGCGGCGGTTGTGCTGGAGAGCCTGGGCGTGGCGGCAGTGGGGACAAACTGTTCCACGGGACCTGATAAAATGACAGATGTGGTGCGGCAGATGGCGGAAGTCACTGGCATTCCCATCATTGCCAAGCCGAACGCCGGGCTGCCCTCCCTGGATGAAAACGGCAATACGGTTTACGATATGGGCGCGGCAGAGTTTGGCCGCCATATGCGCGACCTCATCTCGGCAGGCGCATCCGTGGTCGGCGGCTGCTGCGGCACGACGCCGGAACATATCCGGGCGGCGAAGGAAGCGGTTTTTGATATGACTGTCATGCACCGCCGGAAACCGCAAAAACGGTTTCTGACAAGCGAGCGGCAGACAGTTGTCTTTGGTCTGGAAGATCCCTTCATTGTGGTTGGAGAACGTATAAACCCCACCGGGAAAAAGAAGCTGCAGGCGGCGCTCCGGGAGGGTTCCCTGGAGATGGTGGCGGATTTTGCGGAGGCACAGGAAGCGTGCGGTGCAAGCATACTTGATGTGAACATGGGCATGAGCGGTATCGACGAAAAGGCCATGATGTTAAATGCCATCGAGACGGTGGGCGGCGTCACAAGCCTGCCCCTGTCCATTGATTCCAGCCATGTGGACGTGCTGGAAGCGGCGCTTCGCCGTTATCCGGGACGCGCGCTGATCAACTCCATTTCGGGTGAGCAGGCGAAGCAGGATGCGCTGCTTGCCATTGCCAAAAAATACGGAGCCATGTTTATTCTACTGCCGCTTTCGGATGCGGGGCTTCCAAAGGATCTGGCGGAAAAGATTTCGATTATAGAAAGCATACGGGAAAAGGCCCTTGCGCTCGGTATGACAGATGAAGATATTGTGGTGGACGGTCTGGTAGCCACTGTGGGAGCCAATAAGAGCGCGGCTTTAGAGACCCTTGAGACTATCCGTTACTGCAGGGAGAGGGGACTTGCCACAATCTGCGGTCTGTCCAATATTTCCTTCGGTCTGCCGGAGAGAGGGTTTGTAAATACCGCATTTCTCACCATGGCGATCCGCGAGGGGTTGACTATGGCAATCGCAAACCCTTCGCAGGAACTTCTGATGAGCTGCGCTTTCGCGTCAGATCTGCTTCTGAATAAGGAGGCGGCGGATACGCGCTATATCCGGCTGATGGACGCGCTGCGTGAGAAGAAGGAGGCATCCGGGGAGACCGCTCCAAGGGAGACGGGCATCCGTCTGCAGAAAAAAGCGCAGGAAGAAAGCGCCGCATCGCCAAGGGAAAGGCTTTTCGCCGATGTCCTTAAGGGAAAGCGGGAAATCATTGTGGAGGACACAAAAAAGGCGATGGAGGAAGGCGCGTCAGCAAAGGCGCTTCTGGACGAGATCCTGCTTCCCGCCATCAACGAGGTTGGAGAGCTGTTCGATAAGGGAAAGTATTTCCTGCCGCAGTTAATAGCCAGCGCGGAGGCGATGAAGGCCTCCATTGAATACATGGAGCCCGTCCTCCTGCAGGCCAAGGAGGGCGCGGACATGCCGACCGTGGTGATTGCCACGGTGGAGGGCGATATCCATGACATCGGGAAAAATCTGGTGGCGCTGATGCTTAAAAATTACGGTTTCCATGTGATAGATCTTGGAAAGGATGTGCCGAAGGAAACGATCATCGAGGCGGCCAGGGAGCACAACGCGCAGATCATCGCACTCTCAGCGCTTATGACAACCACGATGCAGCAGATGCGCCACGTGATTGATTACGCGAAGGAGAGGGAGATTGATGCGAAGATCATTGTCGGCGGCGCAGTCATCACCGAGGAGTACGCGCAGGAGATCGGTGCGGACGGGTATTCCAAGGACGCGGCGGACGCGGTGAAGCTGACGCAGAAACTG